>MAAA01014130.1_pt1 | contig 19433 bp, 24 predicted proteins | sample 1115971 | NCBI WGS metagenome assembly MAAA01 (sample SAMN04961123, study PRJNA320927) | seawater metagenome | isolation source: sample BD02T6 sea water enriched with oil for 6 days | place: USA:Gulf of Mexico | collected 2013-07-27 | reverse complement strand
ACCCAAACATTTCATTACGGCGTAAACTAAAAAAGGCACTGCGCATATAAATGCACAGCGCCCAAACAAATTCTTGGTAGTCGCGACTAGATTCGAACTAGCGACCCCCACCATGTCAATTTCGACATTATTCTGGCGCAAACCACCATGATCGCGCCATTAGAGCTTATATCAGGAGCGCATTAAAACAGATTTTTTAGCCAAATAGAATCAATAACTTACGAGCGGATATGCCGAAAATAAGCCCTCTCAGGAAAAACCGATTCTCATTTGGAAATAAGACACACATGAGAATTTTGTATTGTACAATCATTCACGATGTCGAGCGCTGATAAGTTGAACACTCAGCCGGACAATAAGCCCATTAAACGTGATAAAAATCTGCATGTAGTTTTTGAAGATCAAGAATTGCTCAAGCGTTTTAAAGCGCATTGCAAAATGCACGATTTATCGTTTAAAGCGGTAACCGAGGCTTTGGTGGCCGGCTATTTGAATAGTGAATTTAAAGTGGATACTGATTAAAAATTCCACGCCTCACTATAAGATTATGAAGTACTTATAAATCATGATTTCATGAAAACATGATTTCTATTTAAACCCCTAACAGCCAAAGCCGTTCACCCATTAAGAGTGTGGGGAGTCATCTATACGTGGCAGCCGTTACTACCACTGGTGAGTTTTATTTGTCTATCGTTTCAAGACCGGCCGCTCACCCTAAGCCGCTAACATAAAATTTTGTGACTGTTCCTCTTGGGCTACTGCGTCTTGATCCATCAATGCTGCCCAATAAGTCCACTCCTTCCTGCAAACAATCACGACCTCGATTTTCATAAAGTCGTCATCTAGTGCGTAAACAACAGATACCCCATCGTCAACGCAGCCAATGACCCTATCCAGTGACATCTGCATCATCCATTTCCTTGGCATATTGTCGGGGATCATCTTTCGCCAATCATTTGGCGCAGTCAGATTGCAACACACCAAAGGCCAGTGCAAGCCATCCAAGCAAATACATGTCAGCTATAATGACATTATTAGTGGTATGTCATGTGAGCTGACAAGTATTTTGCATCCGATCAGTATTCAATCAGATTTAACGACATTTGGAGGTCGCCTTAAATTCGCAATGGAACAGCGAGAGATTAAAAGCGAACAGCTCGCGCAGTATTTAGTGCGCAAAGGGTTTTCCGTTACTCGTAAAAATATCGATCAGTGGTGCCGCATTAATGAAAACACCTGGCGGGGTGAGGTAGCCCAAGTCGGCAAAAAATGGAGGGTGGTGAAAAAAGGCAAGGGCTTGGAAGATAGCCGGGGGCCATACCCGGTTGAAGTGCAATACCTGGTAGTGCATTTGAAAATCAATGGTATGTGGTTGATGTTGGGTGGCGATATCCCCATGGAGCGTGGGGGTGGTATACCCACTACAACTGAAGATATGGCTAAAGTTTGGGACGCGGACCCGGATACTCGTTTTTTAATTAACCATGTTATGGCTATGAATGAACAATCAAGGGCGGCTATCATTCAATATTTGGCCGCCACCAATCAGATTGACTTAATGCCAGGCACTAAAGACGATGATTAAATGCGCACCCCCAGGGCGGCCAGGGCATCGCCTAGATCATCATTGATAATGGAGTGGTATTGCTCGTCAGTTAATGCCAGGCCCTCTTCCGGCAATATGCTGGTGCGAACATGATCATGATCAAGCTGGTGCAGAAACACCGCCACCAGCTTATCTTGGGCCAGACTAAAGAAGACCGGAGGATGACCGGCAAAAATGCTTTTGCCTAAGCGACTGCTAATACTCTCGTCAATATCGCCGCCTAGAATCCAATTCCATAAACAGTCATACCTATATAGCGTATTAAACCCCAGCTTATTACCCAGTAAGGCAAACAGGCTGCCAGGGAATATCATGATCAATATGGCCATAATTAATAACACCGTGGCCAGCACAAAGCCGCACACCAAAAACAAGGCGCTGATAATCTTGCGCAATAGTTGTGGATAGCGGGCAAAGCTGTGCAGCCACTTAATCACTTATAAGGCATCCTCTGCGGCGTGTTTTTGGCCTAGGGCCTTGCTGCTTAATTCCTCATAGATGGCGGCCTTTTCTAATATTTTTTTGGCCATGGCGGCCAGGGTAATGGATCGCTCGATGGCGAGGTTTTGAATAAATGGGACCGGCGCATTGTTATTGGAGGTGTAAGCTAGCGCTTGGGCTTCCTGCTTACCCCATGTATTAATTTCATATTGAGGGATACTTCCGACGATGCTTTCTATTTTCGCTGTATAGACATTATCGATGGCGGTTTGGGTGGCTACTTTGTCTTGCTTGGCAATAAAGTCTAAATCCGATTGGATTAGGGGCGCAATGTCGCCCCACTCCCCCGCCTCGGCTTTTTCAACCTCCCCTAACGAGGGGTCCAGCGTATAAACCGCCAAAATATCTTGCCCTTGTTCATCAGCAGCCACTACCAAATGTGCGTTTATCCCGCCCACCCGATTATATTTTAATGTAGATAATTTTTTCACGTTACAACACCCTCACCATTAAACCGATTGAACCATCTCCAATGTAGCCGCCTGAGTAGTTGGTCCACATCCCGGGGGGGGAAACCGTATTTCGAACAGTCAGGCCTGAACTGTTAACGTAAACACCCTCCAAACCACTGCCCGCTACCGAAGCACTTGATGATATTGATAATCCAGTGGTGTTATACATCAGTTGCGGTACACCAATCCCATAAATTACCTCTGGCTGATGAAGCGCCTGAATTAACGCCATCACCTGTGCCGCATCCGGCAATACATTAGCCGTACCCGCCAACGCCTCTGCCAGAGTCGCTAGGTTTTTAGCGGCTGACGTACCCTGACTACCCCAGCCCGGGATGTTGTGGGTCACCCCGCCACTGTCCGTAAATTGCACGGTACCAGTTGAAGTAATAATTGCCTCTTCAAGCTCTAATCGCGCTAGAAAATTATCAGCTAACTTTTTCAGTACAGCCGTTGAATCGCTTACCTGTTGTTTTATTGGCTCACTGGTGGGTTGTATTTTTATTTTTACATTAGGGGTACTACCTTCGGGCCATGGATCGGCCAGGGTAATGCTGTTACTGGATACCGCCTCAATTTCATAAGCTTTGTTGCCATAGTTCAGGGCAAAGCCGGGCAACACCCCAGCTGTGGCAGTGGCGTCATTAACGGACACATTTTTTTCGCCATTGGTAAATGTGACATCAAGGAATGTTTGCCAGCTCATACTTTTATTTAATCCTTAAGTTAAGTAACTACTCAACCCAATAAACGGGTTTTCCGAATGAAGGGTTCTTTTGCCAAAAATCAACAACATATCTCTTTTGTACAGTTCCTGCCTTTGAGTAGGCATCCAACACATAAAAGCCATTCTCGTTTTGCTCTAGAAATATACTCACGTGTTCATGATGGTTATCGTTATTCGCATCAAAAAATATAAAGTCACCAGGTGCTAAATTATCGGACGATGTAAACGGGATACTGTTGAAATCGAAAAAGTTTTGGGCGGTGATATCCTTTGTGTAACCATCGGAATATGCAAACCACTGATACCCCATATCATTAAAGGCCCACACCATTAAACCTGAGCAATCGAATCCATTTTTCAAGTCTTGTCCGCCCCATTTGTAAGGGCGGCCAATGGTTTTACTGGCTGCATCTATAAAACTCTGCTTCTGACTTTCGCTTAGCTCTATGTCAAAGAGCTGACCTGGGGCGCTGTCAGACTCACTACCGCAGGCAGTCAACAACAGGATAAATAAAATACTAAATATTTTCATAGCTGGTCCTCACTCGATAACTATTTAACTTTCCGCCACCATTATAGGTGGCCACTCGGTGAAATCTAAACTCAATGGCCTTTGCGGCATTAATGTCGGCTAATACTCCACCCGCACCAAATAACTTAACCATGAACGTCCAGGGGAATATTTTGGCGGCATTCGGGGGGTCTGACTGTATAATATTAGGAGCATCGGCAACATCGGTCCACGTACCCCATAGATTAGCCAGGCTATAAGTGCGGCTTTGCAGGGTCCACTGACTGTCTTTAAATTGAACAATACCGCTTAACTCCACATACCCCGTATTTTCATTGGTAATATTTAGAGAGGCTACCCCGCCGCCGATAGGTGGCAGGTAAAACGTGGCTAGCGGTACATCTGTGATACTGCCAGTTCCACCAGAGTCATACACCTCATAGACATAATTACTGGGTTTTGGTACGCCGTAGAATGAAGATGCCTGGTTATAATAAACCTTGCCAAAGCCCCCCACTAAATCCGGGGCGATTAATTGGCCGCTCAATACCACATCAACCGCTGACATTTTACCCTGATCATCTACGATGAAATTTCCATTCACATTTATGCCAGATTTAATCAAAACATTGATTAACTCAATCGCGTCACCATTTAGACGCAATGGTTGTATCGTGCCGCTGCTAGTTTCAAACTCAAATATATCAGCCGATAATACCATTTTACTGCTGGTGCTATTGGCTCCATGCACTATGCCCGTCACGGTACCATTTACATCAACGGTTAAGCCAGCCGTGGCACTTAACGCGCCATTATTTGAAAGGGTTTCAAAAAAGGCCCCGGCGGATATTTCGGCTCCACCAGGCAGTACCAATTTGGCATTCAGTAAGGCCAGGGCCAATGGTTCTTCATTCCATGTACCACCAGCGCCTTCGCAAGCAGTTTGAGTGCTGTGGCCGCCTATTGTGCAATAGCCAATCATGGCGGTAAGTGCATCACTCGCGGTGGCCTTGGCGGCATCAATATTACCCTGAAGCTCGCTTTTATCCATGCCCTGGGTGACTTGCACCTGGGTTAGGCTGCTCGCCTGATTAATATCCACCTGTTGCAATGCGGTGATCGCTGCGGCCTTTTGAGAGTCGGCCACTTTCAATTGATCAATCTCAATTATCTGATCATCTTTTATTTCTGTTAGGCGCTTAACCTTGGCATTGCCCACGATGATTTCCTCTGATCGGTGAGCGCCCTCTACATTTAATATTAGGTTTTCGATGGCACTTAAATCAGTGAGTACTTCGCCGCGGGCCAAGGCGTTGGTCGCTTCAAGTAAAGCATCCGGGGCAGTGTAAATTACCAGCTCACCAGATAGCGGGCCCACATCAGTATCGGCATGATATTCATCTAATACGCTGTATCGTAAATAATATGGGGTGTTGGCGGTTAGGCCATCAAACTCAATTTGATTGCCTTGGGTGGTGAAAGCCTGCTGCCCATCGATGGCAGAAAAACCACTGCTTTCACTTAGCCACACTTTTACCGTTTTAAAATCGGTATCGGGGATGGGGTTAAATTTTAAAGTGATGGTGGCTTGGGTGCTGCTGTAAACCACACCACTGGGCAGCCCGGGCAATGGGTTGTTAACGGTTAATTCTACGGCGCCCGTGTCTTTATTGTCCTGCCCGTATTTACCCCGGGCGAAGACTTTAATTTTAAAAGTGCGATGTAAACCCGCCAGCGCGTTCTGGGGATGGGTAAAGGTATAAAATGGGCTAGTGGTGGTGTCGGTAAATAACTCGGCCTGAGTGGTGGCATGGAGGATTTGCACCACATACTCATGCACCACAAACGCGGCATTGCCTGGGGCGGTCCACCTAAACGAACAATCAAGCCCGGTGAACTCCGTGCCCCCTTCCAATATTCTAAAATTAGAAATGGTCTCGATTAGCGGGTTGGTGATTTGTACCGCAATAACCGTGGCTGGCCCATTGGCCAAATTAATCAGCGCTCGCACTGAAAAGCTGTAATTGCCCGAGGCTAAATTCTGAATTTTGGTTTGTACATCTTCCACCGTATACGAGGCCACCAATATGCCCGTGTCGGTGTTGGTGATGCTTACTGCATATTTAAAAGCATAGGTGTGGTCGATCTCATCCCAGCTTAAAACCCCTGAGCTAAACTCGTTATACACATCTGGTGTAAAAGCCACATTAAGCGGGGCGGCCACAATAAGCGGGTTAGACTCATTTTTTGCCGGTAATGGTATGGCTGATTTGGTGGTCCAGGGGTATGAGTCATTACTGTGCTGCAGCAATGACCAGGTAACATTCAGATCATCGTGAATCTCTACCGACACAATACGCATGCGGGTAACGCCCAAGCCTTTAAGCGGTACGTCTACCACATCACCTGCTTGATACTTTAAAGCCTTGGCCAGTAACTTAAGCTTGGTTTCAATTTGCAGGCGGCTTTCGCGCACAATCGCCTCGGCGTAATCGATGGCCTGGTAGCGATTACGGCAGCCAGATAATGTAACCTCCTCCTGTAATATCTCGCCGCCATCTTCTTCCAAATATGAAAGCGATTCTGCACTATCAAAGCCAGGCCAAATAACCTGATTATCATCCAACTCATAAGCGGGCTCACGGTACGTTACTAGGCAGCTGTTTAAGCGCCCTGACTTTTCGCCATGGCTTATTTCATAATGCTTTTCTATCCATTTTTCGGGTATTAAGTCCGGCGTGGCGACATCATCACGAATGACCAAGCTAAACTGCTTATTGTGATACGGGGCGTGGGCCCGCATGTGTTTTTCAATGAGCTCTAAGTTTTTATCGATTTTTTGGGAAGTATCTAGACGGCCATTAAACTCCATTAATGGGATTGTCGCGCCATCACCATCTAGAACCTGAGTATCGCAAATATCGGCGGCGGCACTTAGGGCAGCAATATTGATACGATCCCAGCTTAAACCCTTGCCATACCATTTGTTTGTTAAGTAGTCGGCATGAATTAGCGCGTTATTGGTAGATGCGGTGGTAGTACTGCCGCCCACCAATGCCTTGCCGGTGCCGCGATTAAACACCCCGGGCTCAGCGTCAATACGAGGGTCAAACAAATGATTGCGCCCTCGCACCTTAATTGTCACATCAGGAATGGCGGCAACCACGCCTTTCCGAATATTAAAATCAAACCAGGCGCCCACTAAGCCCTCAAAAAAGATGGGGGAGCCAGTACCTAAATCACTTGGTAGCGGGTAATCCCCATCTACATTGTTATCAGTAAAATATTTATAAGAGTCCTGCGCGCCTTGGCCATCGATGCGCAGGGCGAATTTAATGCCCTTGCTGGTATGGCGTTGCGGGCTATGATCGCCGCGACTATCATCGACCAGGGTGAATTTTTCACCGTTAATTTTTACCCAATCAACGCCTTCAATCGGGGCATAACAAAAAACGGCAAAACCTGAAAACTGGGCCTTTCCGCCTACACGAAAACCAAGCCAAATGGCCGGCAGCTCTTCATCACCATAGGCCACAGGGATATCAAGATTAGTGCCCGAGTAATTAACCAGGGCTTTGGAATCATCGTCATCACCATAGATTAGGCCAAATGCTTCTTTGGCCCCATTCCAAGCTTTATCAAGAAGTGTAGCCATTAACCATTCACCTCAAACTGCTTGGAAGTACCTGCCCACCACATGGTGCGGTCGGTAAGGCGCTGGGCGGGGGTTAGGTGGCGGTGGTGACTGGCCACATTGGTTTTAACCCCGTTGGTTTTCTGGAAAATTGTGTGATAGCTGGCCGCACTGATTTTAATTTTTGTTTTATCAGTAACGGGCTTAGTGATCGTGCCCGCCCATAACTCTAAAATCCCCACTAAGTTTTCGGCACTATCAAACACCGCTTTACCTGTGTTCAACCAAACATCTACAAAGCTATTTGTTTGCAGTATGGTCTCCCAGGTGCGATCTGTATTTGGCAACTCTAATGTGACCGTGCCCTTTTTATTTTCCATGGATTCGGTGATTTTAGGGAATTTACTGGCGCCCTTAATAGGCTGATACACATTATTATTTACAGTAAGAGCGTGGTGGTGGTCGGTTAAATATATTGGTGTTTCAAAATGTATAACCGCCACATTGGCCAGCCCAAATTCGCCAGAGTCAAAGGCCGCTTGCATGGCTGCGGGGATATCCGATCTCATCGAATCACCTCCACAAAATCATTTTTAAAAGTGTAATTTTGGCCAGGCTTTAAATTCATTTTGCTCATGTCGGTTTTAGCGCGCACATGGAACACGATTTCATCGATGGTGATTTGTTCGTTTAGCAAAACCTGTTCGTACAAAGAAGGCTCAAATGTGGCTGTGGCGTTACCGGCCCCATCACTGACTAAATCACTGGTGAGCATATAGGCTTTGCTGTGCCCGGCTACCTGCAGCCATTCACCGGCAAACCGCACGGTTTTATTAGGGGCTAAATCTTTAACGGCTAGGGTGTTACTGCCCATGGGGGTTAAGGCACTGGCGCGGGGGGTGGACCCAGTAATATCGCCATAGGTGTGGGATTCAACGGGTAGAATTAAATCAAAGGATTTGGCACGGCCTTTGTGTGCAGCAAGAAAACCGCGCAGCTTTATGGCTTCGGCATAGGAGATAGAATTATAGGTGGTGGTGATGTGCGCAGGGGCACCGCCATGAGAAACGGCTTGTTCGTGGCCAGTGTCGGCGGTGCTGATATCTGTTGAAAAATTAAGATATGCGGCAATGCTTTTGAATTCTGGATTTTGAGGATATAACGCCACAAACACACCGATAAAGTGTGCTGACTAAGAGATTTTGCAGATAGCAGTGGAACTTATATTCATCGCTCTGGTGGCGATGTTTTTGCAGTGTATCACTCGCGTTTTGAAAAGGTAAGAGCCGACCGCCCATAACAAAGAAGATTTCGTGCAAGCCCACGGGCGGCTCTTGATATTTAACTTATAGGAAAATAAATGATTAGAGTATCGGCCAATAATCGTAATTATTATTGGTCGTCAACATCCTTAAGCCGCTAACCCTCCTGTTTCTTCGATGTGATCAAATACGGGCTGAAGGAATGTCTCGGGGTTGTTTTTGACCACTTCTTCGACGCTAGCACCATCCAACGCTTTTATTTCAATAGTTTGGTGAATGATAACCTCCCTAGCACCCCGCGTTGTTGAGTCAACAGGGGTCGATACTGCTTTATTGGGCAATGACTGGTCAAAGGTGGTGCCTCCCGACAAACCGCCGCTGGAGCCACCGCTGATGCCGCCGGAATCCAACTGCCTCAAGCGCATCAACCCAGCCGCCACAGCCGCAGCAGCTGAAGCCGCGGCCAAGTAAGGGCCGCCAAACTTCATACCCCAATTATAGCCATTCATGGCCGCTTCTGCGGTGGTAATGCCTATGTTAATTCTTGCCGCCATCTTTCCTATAGCGGCAATTTTTTTGCTGCCAGAGCTGGCTAGTGTAGCCAGATTAGCAAACATGCCTTTTGAACCGTTCACCATTTCTTTGCGGCGACTCGCTTCAATTTTGACTATTTCTTCCTGGTGATTGGCCCAGTTGCTTTTTGATATTTCCAGGTAACGCTCATCGGTGATTTGCTTTGTATTCCAAGCATTTTCAATGATGGTTTGGCGGCGTGCATACGCCTCTGAATATAATTCGGTACCTTTGTTTAACTCTGAGGCAATTTTGTCTACATCACTTTCACTGGATGTATCGGGATCTATACTTGATTTATTGGATCTCGTAGCATCGACTGCTGCAGCTACTTTTTCTGCTGCGGCCTGCGCCTTAGATTGAATTTTGGCAAAGTATTCATCCACCTTCTCAGTGGGCAATTTCTCCATCATTAGGCCATGCAACTCAGCTTTAAGGCGGCCGATAGCACTTACACCTTCTGCAGCGATCACAGATAACAGTGTTTTTTCTGTATTAACCTCCATGGATTTGGGCACTATTAGGTTATATAGCTCCATATACCCAGTTGAGATATTATCTAATAAGCTGATAACGCCCGTGGTCATAACCGTGGCGACATATTGAACGCTTTTAAATATTACCTCCAAGCCACGAATGGTATTCCCGGCATAACCCACACCCTTGGCGATGACTTTCATACCAGTGGCGACTTCATCCCTAAATCCATTGGATGCCTTTGAGGCCCCGACAAATTCGGTTTTCATTTCAGTAATGAACGGCGATACACTAATGGCTAGCGTATTGCCCAGACCTTTCCACACCTGGTCAGAACGATATGTCGCATCATTGGCGGCTTCAATTTTAGCAGCGTCAATTCGGCTAATGGTCACGCCCAATAAATCGGCTTCCTTGCGAGCTCCCGCAATACCGGCAGCGCCTTCTCGCATGGCGTTAATCAATCCCACGCCTTCGGAGTCAAACAGCTTAAACCCCAGCCGTACTTTGTCGGATTGAGCATTAATGCCTGCCATAGCATCGGCGATTTTTGCAAACTGCTGATCTGGTGACAGGCGGTTTAATTCAAGGGCATTGATGTTTAATTCTTTCAATGCTGAAGCCGCCACACCCGTACCCTGGGCCGCTTCAGACACTCGCCGCACCATACGCTGCAAACCAACATCTAATGCACGCTGGGCCACACCATTTAACTCGGCTTGATGGCGTAGCCCGCCAAGGGCCTCGGTGGTGACCCCTAATTTATCGGCGTGCTTCGCTAGAGCATCGGCATTAGTCATGGCCTCCGTGGTGAGCTTTACCAAACCATAAGCCGCGACCAATCCCGCCGCTGCAACGGCAGCACCGCCAATTTTTGCGTGTTTCTTTACATCTTGTGCCCAGGTCTGGGTATTTTTTTTGCTCTTTTTCAGCTCGTTATTATACGAGGCAGAATTAGCGGTCATATCAACCACTAAAGATGCAATTTTAGATTTAATACCCATGATTAAGCCTGTTTAAGCTGTGCCAGTAACGACCGCATTTTTTGCGGGTTTGCAGGTTTTGGCACAGTGTTTTCGTGAGGATTAGGAAATATGTCTAACGGGGTAAAAGCTTCTTGGGGTTTTAGCTGGTTCATTGAATTCAACACGCTGGCGGTCACTATGCCGGCCCGCCAATTGTCAGCCATGAATCCAGCCGGCTCGCGATGAAAGAAATACAGCCAGCGATCCAACTCACTGGCTGGCAAGCGCATTAACTCGGCGTGGGTTCTGATTCCGAGCTGGTGCATGAGGCGGTAGTCTCGCCAGAGTCTTGGATTGTCGCTGAAGGCTTTCCCTCGGGGGTTTCTCCTTCTTTTTCATTGCCAGCTAAACCCGATAGCTTGACAATTCCCTGGTAAATCTGAGTAAGCGCCGCGTCAGATTTTTCGGCCAGTTTCTCGGCGTCGTCATCGTTAAAAATTCGCGTACCGTCTTCATCAATGGCACCCAGGGTAATGGTGCGAAATACCGCCTTTAACATAGTGTCTTCATTTTGATGCAGCGCAATGACTTCATCACGCTCACCTGCGCTTAATTCGCGAACGGTAACATCAAGGTTGTCCCATTCTTTAATGGTAACCACGCCGGTATCTAAATCATCCATGGATAAAATGCGATCGCGCAAATTTAAAGCACCCATTACAAGCCCTCTATTTCGTTAACGTTTAATGTGAGCATAATAAATGTTTCGTCTTTGATGGACGGGGTCAGCTTGTAACTTGAAACCCAGGCTTTTAGTACATGAACTTCAACACCACCTGGCGTAGTTTCATCACTGGGGATGGTGAATTGCCAGCGGCGCTCTTCGCCACTTAGTAAGTCAGCCTTGACATCGGCGGCACCGGCGGCTGAAGTTTTAATTTTAAACGCCAAAGGGCCAATTTTTGTCATACCCGATTTAGTGCGTTCAAATTTTGATTTGGTGCTGGTGTCATCCTGGGAATTACTTTGCAGGTCCAGCTCGGGAATTGGGTCGTACAATTCACCTATATCCACAAAGGTTTCAGGTGCGTCGCTTTCACGGGCCAGAATTATTTTCTCGGCGCCTATATTTGGGGTCATAAGGTCTCTCTCCTGTACAGTATTGCTAGGTCTAGTGAGTGTTGGTGGGTCTCGGTGGCATTGCCATAACCGGGCTTGATGTTTTCTACTTCAATGAGTTGAATAATTAGGCGTTCACTGGCATCTGTTTTGACACCCTGGTAACCATCCAAGTGATCGCCCAGTTTTTGGGCTAATTGTTGGGTGTCAAGATAGGTTTTATCAAATACATCTATCTGAAACAGTGATCGCTTGGTGGTATGTTGCTTACCCTTACTGGTGCGCTCAGCCGTTGGGTTACTAATTCCCGTGACGCGGGCAACGGGATAACTACAGCCCTTTTCTATGACGCCAAAGCGAATTCGACCATTTAGAGTGCCAGTAATGGCAGCTGGGGCATCGACTGTTAAAAGCGCTAAAAGAAACTCTTCGATGGTCATTTTTCAAGCCGTTTAAATTGATATTGAAGGCGCTTTTTGAATCTGGCGACCACGTATTCCCAGTGTTTATCTGCTGCTTTTCGCATCCAGCCCATGGGGGTTATATGTTTAGTGCCAAGCTCAAGCATCCCTACCCACCAAACTTTCTTTAACCTGTAACCCACGTTAACCTGGGCACTGTATTTGCCGTTTTTACTGTCTCTTGATAGCCAGCGCTTGGTTTCAGATGCAATGGAAAAATCGCGTTTAAGTTTTGCCTTTTTTCTTAAATAAGCTTCATCATCACCGGCGGGAGCAGTATCCCGCATGGTTTCTAATATAGGTTTGACTGCCCAAGATAATGCCGAACGCAAAACCTTACGGGAGGTCGCCACCTCAAGCTGGGCGAACTTCTTATCTAATTCATCAAGCCCGTGAATTTTAATTTCTTCTGTCATAGCTGGTTTGCTCTACAGTAATGACGGTGCGCGACCGAAACGGGCTATCGTGACCAATAATATTGAAGCATTCGCCGTCAATAACTACGCGGTACTCGGTCTTTAAGTTTGGAACGTAATGGGTTTTTAATTCGTAAGTTGCCTTTGAGGTTTGTTGGTCATCAGATACACCTTCAGACGAATTTTTTAAGCGTTTACTAAGCCAGACGGCCTCAAATAACTCCCAACTGTTCTGGGTTTCATTTAAGGCGTTTTTGGTCTCCACTGGTCTTTGAATTTCAGCGTAAGTATCTAGTGTACCGATCATTGAAAAGTCCTATTTATTACGCGAATCGCACCACTCGATAACTGCCCCATAGCCGCTCAATTGCGCGGGGCATGGGGGCATCCCTATCACGATTATTGTAAAGGTAACCCACCAGCAATAAGCCCCCGGCAATAATTACAGGGTCTAAAACCGCGGTGTATTCAGGCGCACCTTCATCAGCGTCTAAAGTGGCTTGGTCAGGGTATAGCTTGCGCTCGGTATAGTGTTCAAATTCACCTGAAACGGCATCGATATAACCCTGTATAAGCGTGTCTTCTCGGGTATGCAGCACCCTGAGGTGCTGCTTAGCCTGATCAAGTGTGACCACTTATTTTTCAGCCTTTTCTTCTTCAGGCTTAGCGGTGTGATCCACCACTTCAGCTTTAAGCTTTTCTTTACAGTATTTAATGCCGGCTGGGTCTGCAGATAGATGACCCACTTCCAACTGAACTTGAAGAACGGCTTCTGGCAGATTCTTAACCAGGGTATTTGGGTGATAGGTTTTATCACCAATCGGAAACACACCCGTGACTCGAACAACGTCACCGGACTTAACAGTCTTTTTATCTGACATAATTTAGTGCTCTTTAAACTGAGGAATGAAAAGGGGCTTTCGCCCCTTACGTTAAGACGCGGCGTTTTGCAGGGTCTTAACGGCACCGCCAACATCAAGCAACTTGCCATCTGCACGCTGGAAGCCGATGAAACCAACCTGGCCCTTAGTGGTAAAGGCACTGTCAGTCATGCGGAACATCATCAGATTCATTACGTCACGAATCGTGTAATGACTGAAGTCACCAAAGGCAACCGGCAGCGCGTTGGCGCCAAAGTTCGCCATGGCCTGGTTGATTGTGTAGCGGTAGCCGTGAATGGTATCCGGCGCACCCACTTCAACACCTGGCAACCACAATGGGCGGCCCTGAGTGTCCTTCTTGTCTTTCAGGTCACGTAAAGTGAAATCGTTAAACATGAAGCTACAGTTGCCGCCTTCGCGGTAAGCAGGATCGACAGAGTGAATTAGTTTATTCAGCTCCGTAAATTCAACGGTGCTGGCAGAGGCACCAGTGTGGCCAACCGTGGCCGCGCCAACCATGCCTTGAGGCTTGCCGGTGCCATCACCAACAGTGAAGTGTTTGTTTTGCACGCGGGCTAAACGCATGGCCATTAGGCGCAAAATGTAGGCTTCTAAATCGATACCGCTGTCTTGCAGCAGCTCGAACGGCACCGCAATGGATTTAGAGCTGTATTTAAACGCGCCCATGGAAACAGTACCAAAGGTGGTGTCTTCCGCATTGGACTGTGAATTTTCGCCAACAATTTCACCTTCTTCTGCCGTGGCATCCGTGGTGGGCATGTCCATGGCGTTACCGGTGGCCGTATTGAGCACCGTGGCCACTGCCCGCATACCGCCAAAGGCTTTCATAGCTTCCAGTAAGCGGCTAACAAACTCACGGTGCACAAGTGCTTGGCCGTTATTTGCTTCCTGGGTGCCCATGGCTTGGTTGACGCGTTGAACTTCATTGCGCATAAAGGTGCGCTGTTCATTGGTGAGGTTATCTACACCGCCGCGCAGCCAGGCATTGTTGCAGGCTTTCAATTTAGACTCGCGATGGGCCGCTTCATCTGTTGAAATACCCTGCTCATTGGCGATTGCCTGAACACGATCGTCTTGGGTTTCTGTTAATTCCAAGGTTTCTTGAAACGCTGAAATTTGACGATCAATGCCTTCCACATCAGATTTCATATTCTGATATTTGGTTTCTTGATCATCAGACCATTTTTGGTCTTCAGGGTGGTTTTCTACCAGGTTGCGCATTTCCAAAGCCGTAGCTTTACGCTCTTCCCGCAGTTGCTGAATGCTCTTAGGCATGTGTTTCTCCAGTTGGTTTTTTAGATATAAAAAAACCCGCACTAGGCGGGCTTGTTACACGGTTGGCGGGAAGCCGCTAAACCGTAGCCATGGCCAGTGCTTCCATTTGGCGGCGGCGGCGAGCCATGAATTCTTTTTGATTGTCGAGATCATCTTCATCATCGACATTCTTGTTATTGGGTTTTAAGTTGACTGGGGTATTGGCATAGGCCGATAGGTCCCAGTTTGATTTGTTTTCTACTTCATTGTCTTCATCGATGATTGAATCAATAAAGCCATGCTCTTTCGCTTCAGTGGCACTAAACCAAGTTTCTTCTTCCATCCAATTTGCCAGCTGCTCACGGTCTAAGCCTGTCTTGCGCTGGTAATCGTTGACTATGCTGTCATCCACTTTTTCAAGTAGCGCCACTGTCTTGGTTAAGTCCTTTTTATTACCCATGGCGAAGGTCCAACCCTCATGGATCATATAAAAACCACCGTCAGCCATCGATACAGAGTCACAAGCCGCGCTTATGTAAGTGGCCGCACTGGCGCACAAACCATCTATTTGAGCGCTGACCTTTGATTTATGTTGCTTAATGGCCACTGCAATTGCGCGAGCATCGAATACATCACCGCCGGGTGAATTAATATGCAAAACAATTTCGGCGGTTTCGATATCATTTAAGCGAGTAACGAAAGCTTCAGCTTCTACACCCCAATAGCCACCAATGGCATCGTATAAATACACATGGGTGATATCGCCTTCATTTTTAATGACAAGCTTTTTGCCGCGTTCCTGGTTGGCACTAATCAGTGCTAGAAGACGATTATGCTTCATTGGTTTCACCTGTTAATGGTTTGTAAAGTTCATTGCCGCCATCAATCTGGCCGCGATCTTCTAGTTTTCTAACTTCGTTAATGGTTAGGAAACCGGGCTGCTGGTTACCACCAAGTGCCACTTGGTAAGCTTCATAACGACTTTTAATGTCGCCGCGCAATAAACCATCGATATTGAATTTAAAGAAGTAGTCATGACTGCGGATTATCTTGCGCTGTACTTCTTTTTCTATGCGAGTGATCAATGGGCGCAATGTGTAGATTAAAAAGCCAAGCGATTGCTGCTCTAACCCGGTACCCCAAGAGCTGGACTTATCCATGTGGCCAATCATGTGAGGTGGCACACCAAATATGCGGGCGATGTCGGCCACGTTAAACGAGCGAGTCTCTAGCAGCTGGGTATCTTCAGCACTCATGGTGATTTGTTTGAACTCACCACCCTGGGGGATAAATGCTGGTAAGTGACGTTTGTCTGCGTGCTGGTGCTGGGTAAACCAATAATTACGAATGATTTCTGCCTGATCTTGCTTAAGCGTCTGATCAAACTTGATGTAACCGCGGGGCGTGGCATCATTTGCAAAGAATGTAGCGCTGTATTTGTCGGCGGCCAGTGATCCGCCAGCCGCATTTAGCAAAGCCGAACGCAATGTTGATAGTCCATTCTTACCGTTCCAGCCAATATTCGGCACATGGAACACATCATCTTGGTCATACACTGCTGGGCGGCCGTCATCAAAAACGACTGCATAAACAAGCCGACCATTTTTGGTATCCACATCCACACGGCTTGGATCTATTGGGGTTAGCGAGAGCATGTCGCCGTTACGATTACGGCCAATCAGCGAATAGTGATCGCCTTCCATTAAAATGTGATTAACCACGCTTTCCCAAAAGACCACCGAGGTCAGCATAGGGTTTGGCTCATCGTGTAATGTCTTATAATAAGGGTGATCTTTCGCCACTTCCTTTTTATCATCTTTACGCTGATAAATATGGGCGGGCAAGGTGCCTATGGTGCCGCACAATAACCGAACACAAGCATAAACAGCGCTCACCTTCATGGCAGTATCACGGGTGACGGGCTCGCCATGGGTGCTCATGCTGGCGTTAAATAAATCCATCATGGATTCAACATCGCCAGAGCTTGTGGTTACCGCATTACTGAGGTCAGCAATCTTACTTTGGGCTTGTGTTAATTCATTAGAGCCAAGCTCTACCGTATCTTTTAGCCCGGCAATTTCACCTTGCGCCTGGGTTAACTGATCAAGCACCAAATCAATTTTTGACTTACCAAATAAACCCATATCACCAATTCACAAAGTCTGTGTTAATACCCTGGTCGGCTTCAGGCTCAAACATAGCCCGGCCAACCCCCATGATTGCGGCCACGATGCCGTCAATCTTGAATTCCACTTTTTCCTTGTCGGGAAAATAGTTTTGTTTTTTGTCTTCTTTGTTGGTGGTATTAGCCGCCATCCAATTTAATACCGGGTTATCCGGGTGATGGAATCGCCCCGACTCGATGGCGGCTTCCATTTCTTTCATGGCTGGACTCATGAACTTAACCTGGTTAGGGAAGTTCATAACCGGCAAACCTTCATTTTCAAGTTGCTGGCCTATTTGAGCGGCGCGCCATGGATCGAAGATAACCTCTTGCAGGTTCTGGCCATCGCACTCTTGAAGAATGTCATCACGCAATAATTCGAAATTGATTTCAGTGTTACCCAGGGACTCAAGGTAACCAGCATTCAACCAGCTCTGATATTTGGCCAGGTTGTTTTTTTCCTTGCCCTCAAAGATGGTTTTCTCTGGCAAGTAAAAGTGTGGGAAAAAGTAATAGTGAATCTGGCGATCATCATCAAGGCGGCGATACAGGCGGCCAGTGGCACAAATATCAATACGGTGAGCCAAATCCACCACAAAGAAACACTCATCATCCCTGAAGTCTTCAATATCAAGAGATGAATCACCGCATGCGTTCCACTTGGTTATGTTTAACCAGGCTGATTTAGCCGCCACCCAAACATTCATATGCTTGGTTTTAAAAATATTCTGCTTGGCCGGGCTCTGAATGGCATTCTTTTGTTGCTGCATCAACCAATCACCATCGATTGACACCCCGAAATTCGGGTTGGCAATTCGTAATGACTCAGGTTTGTCCCAATCTTCTTCGTTATCTATGGTGTAGATGATGCCCCAGAGGTCTTCACGTACCTTGCCTTTGGTTGCCAATAGGTTTTCTTGGACTTCCTTGCGCTTCTCGTAGCAAGGGCCTGCGATGTTACTGCCGGCGGTGGTGATGATAAACATAAGGGCCTGCTTGCGGGCGCCCATGCCGGTAACCATGGTCTCGTACGAATCATCTGTTTTATGTTCGTGGTATTCATCCACGATGGCACATGAAGGGCTGGACCCATCACCAGGATTACCAATCAAGGGCTCGAACTTACTGCCATCCAATGGGCGGTGCATGTTTGAGGCGTTGGTTTCAATGCCAAACAAATCTTTAAGTTGCGGTGTGCGCTCCACCATTAATTTTGCAGGCTTGAATACCTCCCAGGCTTGCTTTTCGGTCGTGGCGATCGAAAACACTTCAGCACCAAATTCACCATCGATGGTGAACATTAGATTACCGATGCCGGCCGCCAAGGCTGACTTGCCATTCTTACGCGGGATTTCGCAATACACCTCACGGTACCGGCGGGTGCCATCCTTCTTTCTTTTCCAACCAAAAATGCAGGTGAAGATAAACTTTTGCCAGGGCTCTAATTCCAGTAGCTTGCGTTTTCGGGCCCACTCCCCTTTCGTATGCGGTAGGCACTCAACAAACATGATTGAGGCTTCGGCGGCGGAACGCTTAAACACATACGGGAATGATTTGTCTTTGTTTCTCAGGTCCGTTAAATGGTTTTGACAAGTCAGCTTCACCCACTTACATGCGGGCACTTTTCCAGACACCACATCACGAGCATATTTGTTTGCATCGTTTACGTGCGGGGTTGGGGTGGCAGCCATTAACTCATCATTTCCATTATTTTTGCCAAAGGACCATCTGGCGCTTTTGTCTTAGGGGTAAATATCTTGGAGCGATCCGCCGGGCTCAAGCCAAGCATCGCGCCAAAGGTTCTCATCTGGTTTGCAAACTCATTAGCAGCACCCAGGGCCGGGTGTTTCTTAACCGTGCCATTGTCTTGCATGAGGGTTATCTGGCCAGCCGCTTCTAGGTGCGAGCGCCGGAATCCAGAGTAAGCCATGCAAAATATTTCAAGGTTGTGCAAGTCGCCATTGGTTAAAACACTCTGGCCACATAGCAATGGGGCGTAGTGCTCCCAGGCATGCTTGGCCAAATCATCTAAATATTCGGGCGCGTCAACATTGGTAATCGGTTCGTAATCTGGCTCATCATTATTGAGCTTTCTTTTGCCTGGATTACCAGCCAGCTTCTTTTGAGCCGTCGGCTTCGGCTGTCTGCCTCTGGCCATTTGTCAACTTCCAACTTTTTTTGAATTTCGCGGGTGTAAAAATATGACTGAAGGTTCGGTCTCAGATACTTAAAGCTGTAGAGATTCGACCCCGCCCCCCCCCCTATTCACTTCCAGCCAGTAAAACCACCGTCTTCGGTGGCTGTCTTGATGTCATGGCAGCGCTTGCAGAGTGGTTGCCAGTTCGATCTTTGCCAAAACAATTCGCTATCACCTCGGTGTGGGGTGATGTGATCGACAACGTTGGCCTC
>MAAA01014580.1_pt1 | contig 19508 bp, 15 predicted proteins | sample 1115971 | NCBI WGS metagenome assembly MAAA01 (sample SAMN04961123, study PRJNA320927) | seawater metagenome | isolation source: sample BD02T6 sea water enriched with oil for 6 days | place: USA:Gulf of Mexico | collected 2013-07-27 | reverse complement strand
TGAGTATGTTCAGTTATACTGCCACCTATGGGCATTTCAAATAGTGTTATTTGGAAATTTGTATCAACCATATCTAGCGGCTTTCTTCGTAACTCATGACTCCCTTCCCATTCAATGAGACTCATTTGTGCCGGTAAAAGGCTACGTAATGGTGCAGGTACATCTGAATCGACTGGGTTAATAGATTCTACTAATGACGCGTTTTCTTCCAATGCATCCAGTTGTGCTTCTATGCGTTTGAACAAATTCGCACGGGGCATGGAAACTTTGATCGTTTCTAGAAGCTCCCCACCAACCTCCTCATAGCCGGTCACTTTTTTTTGACATTGCTTACAGGCATCTATATGGCAAGCCATCAGCAATGCAATTGAAGGACCCAAGTTTCCAGAGGCATACTCTAAAATAAGGTCATCATTAGGATGAGAGCTAGCCATTTAATTTGTCCTTTAACTTTTGTTCTAGTTTGTTTACCGCTAATCGTATTCTAGACTTAACAGTACCTAGAGGCAGCGACATATCTTTAGAGATTTCAATGTGAGATTTCCCTTCAAAATACATTTTATATAAGACCTGTCGCTGTTCAGAAGGAATAGTGTTGATCAATATACGTAAATTCTTTGAATCCAGATCACTTTGATTTTCGTTTTCTAACTCAGTCCCGCTCATTTCATGGGTTTCTTGCTGCAATAAATCGTATGAAATGGTATTTGAAGATTTTTCTTTCCTATAAAAATCGATTCGCTTATTACGCACAAGCGTAAATAACCACGTACTAACAGATGCCTTCTCAATGTCAAATAAATGTGATTTTTGCCATACGGCCAGCATAACTTCTTGAACGATATCTTCAGCTTCATTGGGCTGGCAGCCTTTTGCAATAGAATATGCCTGTAGGCGAGGTGCGTACAAATTATAGAGTTGCTCTAATGAATACCTATCTTTATTGCGAATTCCAACAATAAGACGAATTAACGCTTGGTTTGTAACACTACTTCCATCCATTTTATAAACCCGAACTACTTAAAAAGAACCGAATACCCAATCAAAAATGAAGTGATGAGGCATATTATGCTTTAACCCCGCGCTCCTATTTAGGACAGTCTATCATAATTGTATTTTTAAAAATTAACAAAATATCCGTAAGAAGTGATGACCTATTCCTAATCAATACCAATAACAACTCTAAAAAGGTAGTTTAAGCATCGTTTAACTATAGATGCCTAACTACTCTTTATAGATTATTTAGCTAGCATCACTGCTCTTTAATGCCCCACCAAACCAATGACTTAATATTTGACCCACTCCAGCGGTAAGAACACCAAATAGTATTTGCAGCTCGCCCATTAAAGAGTTCTCTCCTAGTTTCATGTTCACTGTATCACTTGCCTCTACAACGAATATTGCCGCCAGCATTAGAAAATATGCAGTAAGAAATATAACACTAATTACCACTTGAGCTTTATTATCTCCTTTGATCAAAGAGTTAGTGCCTTTGTTTTCTTCAAAATTCAGTGAAAAAACATCAATATTCAGTTTCTCCATTTCAATTTTAAAATCTTTATCTATATCTTTTATCTTTTGTAGGTTCTTTGAATCATTAAGTAATTCATCCACAATTTCTTCAGTGCTTTTATCATCAGTAAGCTCTTCAGAAATAAAATTATCGACAATAAATTTATTAGCTACCCCTGAAAATGGGCCACTCAATGCAGAAGCCAAGGTTGGCGCTAAATGTTGGATGATAGATTTCATGTTTTTCATTTTAGTATATCCTTATTTTTTAAAACTTTAATCAACCTGCATCATTAATGACTTAAACCAACTAACGTAAAAGCAAAGAGTATGCGTTAGTACAACTAGTCCTTTCGTGCCGTTAAATTTTATTCACCAATAGAACCACCACACTTAATAACCCCTATTGAAAATGGTGAATCACATTAAAAAGAATACGTGGTTTGATATTTTAAATCCATTTCAGACATCCATACTTAAGACTCGGTCTAGTGAGATAGCATTACTTAGAGGGCTATCACCATTAAATGTTTAACCTTACAAATAATAGTCCATACAAATACCCAATCAATCCAGAAAGCAAATACCCTCATGCCATTAGTAGGGAACTCTGCACTTACCTATCTAAAGGCTTACGCTTAAGTTCATTCTAGTTTTTATTGCCTTACTCCCCTGAATTAGTTAAGACACAGACTAAAAACAGCAAGAATGGAAACGCTTTGGCTGAGGCAGAAGGTTATGCTAAAGATTCACTTCAGCCAATTGTGGATAGTAATAAAATGCAGATATTTACCAAGAAATCCAAAACCTTAACTTGGTCATTGCCGATTTTAAAGCACGTCAGGTGATGTACAAGCGCCTGATTGGAGAATATGGAAGTGGTGTACAGGAAACTTCTATTGCCTTACACTAATTTGTCGCTGCTCGAAATATTGCAGTGGGCGATCCGTTAATATTAATTTTGGATAATCCTGAAATAACTCCGGCCGATAAATGTCGTACTGATGTATGCATGACACTCACCGAGTGATACAAATGATATTGAGCAATACAACAAACAGAAAATCGCGGATGGAAAATACGCTTATATTCGCTCTGTATTAAACAGCCCAGAGGCCTTTGGCCTTGCTTGGCAGAGTTTGTTTTATAAGTTGGAAAACAGTGCTTATTCGATGGAGAATCTACCCTGCTTTAAAATTCTTCATGAAAAAACCAGCAACCCACCTCAGGGTATTTTTGATGTAAGTTTTTGTGTGGCGGTGAGGCCGCTGTAAACGACTCTCGGGCCTGTCTGGTATATTTTTTATATGATAATAGACACAAAAAAAGGGCTTTCGCCCTTTTTTAAAACATTATTTTATCAATAATTATGCTTCATTGTAACCGTATATTGCATCCGACAAATCTGCTAAATGAATATCCTTAACACCTGCATTGCTCGATAACCACGTCTTTAATGTTTCGCTATCAGCCTCTGTTAATGAGCCATAACGCAATTTAGACGTAATGTATCCACCAAAGTTATCCTTAGTGCCGCCACCATCAAATAACATATTGTTTGACTCTAAAAAGGATAACAATTCCGAGAAAAAGTTGTTCACCTTGGTTTCGTCCATTTCATCAATTGAGCAGCTGAATTCGAATCCAATGATGGCAAACTCACCTAAATACAGTTTTTTGCGAAGGCGACGGTTCATTTTTGAATGAGTCATGATTTTCTCTATTTCTAGTAACGCTTTAAGCGGCTGAGTGGCTACCCTTAGCATATTTATTTTAGTTAAGGGTAAGGCCTTGCAGTGTTCGTTTAGGCGCATTGCAAGACCTGCTAACCTCTCTTATCGAACGTAAACGACACCTTGCATAGCCGTTTTATGAACTAAACAATAGTATGGGTAATCCCCTGAGTCATCAAATGTTACATCTACCGGCGACGATCCTGAGCCAGAAGCGGCAACCGTAATTGGGCTTGTTGCATCAGCTGTTGGGGTTACACCGCCGCCCAGCGGATGTGCACTGAAATTGCCTTGCCAAGTAACGGTAGTATTTTCAGAAACAATGATACAAGCGGCATGACCCAGCATCCATGCTGAAGTATCTGTAATAATAACTGTCGATTGTCCGGTCAAATCAACAGCTGTTAATTCGGTACAATTATTAACTGTCAGTAAATCCTCATCTACCTCTCCATTACAGTTATTATCTATACCATCAATAATTTCGGTATTCCCTGGAAATCGCTCACTTGCGTTAGGCCCAGTATCATCACAATCTGTATTATTGCTCACCCATGACATATCGGGCTGATCACCTACAAATTCTGTGGCAGGATCACCAAAACTATCACCGTCGGTATCTTCATACCATTTAGTGATTAACGGTGTGGCCGCAGAGTCGTCACTAGACCCACAACCTGCTAATAACATAACTACGGTCAGCGCGCCGCTTAGTACAATTAGATTTTTCATGATATCCCTATCGTTAAGATGTAATCTTAGAATGTTATTTTGTACATTAGGCTGCTTACTTATTCAACCAAGGATGTAGTATTTTTCTAACCCTATGAAATATTAGGAAAAAGACAAATCTTTATCCGATAGCCTTTTTTCTTACCCACTTAAACGTGAGTTAGTAGCCAGTATTTTCGCCTAATCGTCTTGGTTGGCTAATATCTATGATCTCAATTTAGCCTAGTGCACAATTAATTCTCGAGCATAAAACGTATCACCATCAAACAGTGTGCCTTTGACAACAATTTTATCGCCGCTCTTTATGGCTAAGACCAACTCCGGAGAAGCCCCTTCTATTGGTTGAATCTCTATACCCAATAATAAAAGCCTGTCATTGGTGCCTTTCGTTACCTGACCTTTTATTATCATTTGCCTTTTATTGCGCAAGGCAAATATTTGGCTAATAGTTAAACCACTGTCCTCTTCAACCCCCTTGATTTCAATCCAATCCCCCGGCGAAATATCATCAATACTAAAGTACTTATTAGGCGATTTTAATTTGGACTGATAAACCGTATCGGGTTGAGTGTAAGCGTTTAAATTTAAAAAACTGATCTCTCCCGTTAACCTATTGATCGAGCTTACTTGTGTTTTAACCGCAAAATTAACGTCAGGCCTTATACGCACTGTATGCACTTCAAATATACCGTCAACATTGATAAAACCGGTTGCTCGCACACGTACTCCGTTCCCAAGATTTGAAGGCTCGCCTTGTAAAAACTCGGCATTAGAGGCATTGCTCATGTAGCCATTTAAGCGGAATTGATTAATTGATTTATAACGGCTTATTATGGTGTCCATGCTTAATTTATTGCCCTTGTTTACAGACAAGTCATTATTTTTAACACGCACTTTTCTGGCAATAACTCGCTTGCTTGCTGCATCATACTGACCAACTACTTCTACTCGTGTGCCAACCTGAACCGATTGTAGGCTGCCTTTTTTCCACGTAGACCAACTAACATCAACGTGCATAGTGTTTAGCACAATTATTTGATCCTGCTCGTTAATGCCAGTAATGGTACTTTCCAATTCAACCTGCTGCCCTTCGCTATACGTGTCAGAGCGCAGCGTAATATAGGTGGCCATGAGCTGATCTTTTTCATTGCTAATACCACTCACGCTCACCACTGAGCCCACTTTAAAGCCACTTAAAATACTTTGATCTACGATGGTGTCGCTTGAAACCACCACCACACTTCCTAAAATATCTAAGAGCGTGATTTCGCCATTGTGAACAACGGCTTTAATAGGCCCTTCTATTTGATGATCAAATGTGACCTTTTGAGCGTTAAACACACCATTTATTTGTTGCTGCCAATCTGCATTAACTTGAACCATCATGCCAATGCTTAGATCTGTCACACCTGTACCATTCACAAATTCAAATTCAGCCTCGTCAATTTCGTATTTTTCACCGTTAACATAAATACTGCCAAATTGCGTGATGGGGCCATATGCAATTAACTGGTTCTCTGCTCCGGCAATAATACCGGTTCCTTCAATGCCATCATCAGGATCAAGCTGATCATTTTTATTTGGTGGCACAGGTATTGATGGCTCATCATAATCTTTCACCATACCCGTTCCTTCTATGCCACCTTCAGCGATAGCCCTTTCATGGCCAGAGCTGTGACTAAACTTATCAGAAGGCTCTAGATAAGAAGGGTCCATATCAAAAGAATCCGGCGAAGCATTGTCTTGCGTCGGTATAAAACCGGTACCCTCAATCCCACCTTCGGCCATCGCACTGCCTTTGCCGGTATCATTTTCAGCCATAGGGGCCCGTGGCATTAGCAGTGTGTTATTCGCGGGGGTAATATAGGTTTGAGTAATACCACTCTTAGGCGATATTTTATGGTGGTTTGCAGCGTTATTAGCACCGCCAATATTCAATTCATCGAACGAAGTATTTTGCGTGATAACAACCGTCGCAACACTGCAGTGCTGAGTACTGCAAAATACTTGAGACTGGTCCACTAAAAATAGACTGCCAAGTAAAACTGCAATAATTTGAACTACAAAAGGCATAACTAAGAGTGCTCTTCTAAGGTATCTTCAAAGTAATAAATACCTATACCGGCCCGGGCTTTTCCAGTGCCTTTAACGTTAGGGTTAACGTCCTGGTCTTGTTGTGAAAGCCATTGATTAATTTGTAATAAAAACTGCTCACCCTCTTCTTTACTGCGTAAGCGAACTTGCGCTAAAGATTCAACAGGAACATTACTATAAGCAACCGTTCGCTGAAGCCGTGCCATATAAGGCCCATGATCTAGATTGTGATCCAGCGTGGAAAATAAATCATGACTGGCCCGTCCCATAATGCGAAATTTTTCGTCTATATCCCCTTGAGGAACATAGGCGTTAGAGCACAATACAATTTTTTCTTGTGGGTTTTTGCTTACCGCATCAACTCGAACTAATTCATCAAATACTGCTCTGGGAGTAACGTCGCCACCGTAGCGGCGCACCAATTCAGAGAAGCTATGTTCAGCCCCTTCAAAATGTAAAGGTTTAGGCGCACCTGACTCATTGATAAAATCTTTATCTCGTAACCAGCCCTGCATAATACGCGATGGCCGGTTGCCTACTTTGGGGTTATGGCTTTCGGCCGGATTGGGTCGCTCTAAAATCTTAGAAATATCTTTGCGATTTATGCCGGTTAACACTGAAATACGCGAAGCACTTTGTCGCTTACCTGGTAACTTAAAATCTTCCGCTGCCACATCTACAAATAAGCGGCGTGCAACTTCTGCAAAGCTCGCATAGCTAAACCCTTGCTTAATAAGCAGTTTAACCAACGGACGTAATAACTTAGCAAGAGCAGCCTTGCTCGCATTTTGGGGGGGCTGTGACATTTATGGGACTATACACCCAAAATAGAATTAAGTATGAGCACTCAGTCTCACTAGCCTACTAGAAGAACTCCCCTTTAAATCCAGCACAATCCGTTAATTTAAGTGCCATTAGCAATTTATTATACCTAATCCTCAATATTCCTAATATACCCCCCTGTTTTTTTGGGCTAAAAAGCCCAAAAATAAAAAGCTCTGCGTGACACAGTTCAAATTCCCCCAGATTCAGACAGATATAATTTAGTCCCGAACCATTCAACAAGAATTATTCACCACATGAACTTTATATCGAGGCGCTGTCATGTCTAAATTACATTACTTGCCAAGCTTTCTTGTATTTACAAAGATCGCCTTAATATTCTTTGCCACACTGCTGGGCGCCTGTAGTGCTGATACCCCTGAAGAAATAGTGCTTGCTCGTGATACCAGCGACCACCCCGGCGCCTCAATTTATTATGATCAATGTGCATCGTGCCACGGGGCTCAAGGGCAGGGGTTATCTGCATGGGCCATAACCGATAGCAACCACTCTAGTGATCTACTTACCACCCTCATATCTGACACTATGCCACCGTCTAACAGTTCAATCTGCGAAGGAAATTGCGCGTCTGATGTGGCCGACTATATTCTTAGCGAATTATTGCAAATACCAGATGAAGATAACAAAGATGGCAGTGATGCCGCCATTAATCCCGAAGATCTAGCCAGTTTTTACGCGCAGTTTATTGAAGCCGACGTTGTTCAAGCCAAATGTGCGTTATGCCACAACAGCGAAGGCGTTGCACAAGAATCAAGCTTGGTTCTAAAGCTTGGTGATGACCATGCCACTTATAATCAGGACGCATTTGTTAACTACTACCATAATGATGCCAACGCGCATGCCAGCATTTTAAGTAAAGTTCGCGGAGGCTCCGCTCACGGTGGCGGCGTACAACTTACCTGTGATGATGATGCTTTCAAGAAATTGGAAGACTTTTTACAAATGATAGGCACCAGTAACCCACCAGGTGACTTATTATGTTCTGACTCTTTATTTGATGGGGTTAGTTTAACCAATTCCCGTGAAACCCTACGCCGGGCTGCGCTGATTCTTGCTGGGCGCTTACCTGATGATAACGAATACACATCAGCGCAAAGTAATGACACGGCATTAAAAGAAGCCATTAAAGGCTTAATGAGCGGCGACAATTTTCACGAGTTTTTAATTCGTGGGGCAAACGACAAGCTGCTTACTAAGGCACTGGCCGGAGACGGAGACTTAAAATTTGCAGATCGCCACGATGTTCATTACCCCGAATTATCAAACCGAAGTTACCAAGCAAATATTGCTGAACAAGCGGGAGATGAAAGTGCCGATAGTGAATTTATTGGCCTGTTAAATGGTTTTCGTTATGCAGGTGCCATGGCCCCGTTAAAACTAGTGGCCTATATCGTAGAGAATGACCGCCCTTACACTGAAATACTCACCAGCGATTACACTATGGTTAATCCAGACAGCAATATTATATTTAATAGCAATGTCACATTTGATAATGAAAATGACCTTACTGCCTTTAAAGTAGGAAAGAACCAAGGTCAAATTTTAGAAAACAGTGACACCACCGTCATTCGCGAGGAGAAATCATTAGGGCCACAGGTAACCACCCACGGAGGATTTATTGATTACCCCCACGCAGGCCTATTAAATGATATGGCGTTATTAAATCGTTATCCTAGTACCGATACCAATAGAAACCGTGGCATTGAAAAGTCAGCGGCTCGAACCACCGACCCAGAAGATTTAGCCGACACCAACAACCCAACCTTAAATAACCCAGCTTGTACAGCTTGCCATACCATCATGGACCCTGTTGCTGGTGCGTTTCAAAACTACGATGACTCTGGGCACTATCGAGGTACTACCGGTGGACTACATTCGCTGCCCACCAGTTACACAAGACTGGCCGACTCTCTTTTTCAAGATGGAGACCTTTGGTATCGCGATATGCTTGAACCGGGTTTTGTAAGTGAAGGCAGTATCGCTACGGCCATTACCGAACAAGACAATACCCTGCAAGTACTGGCACAACGCATGATCAGTGATGAACGGCGGCTGTGGTTTTTTGGTGGCCTGCCATTATGAGCGAGCCGTTAGAAGAAGCCCCCGAACAAATTACCGACGAAGACTACCAAGCCAAGTTAAGCATTTACGAAGCACAGCAAGAAACCGTAGATGATTTAGCAAAAAAATTCGTGGAAGGATTTGATGGGGGCTTGCCCTACAACATTAAAGATTTGATGGCCGAAATGATAATGTCGAACTGGTTTCGCGCTAAATCGGTTGAATCACCATTAAGTGCAGACCGAGAAACATCGTTGGCCACCATAGGCATTGGTCGACTATTAACACCGGAAGAATTGGCGCTTAAAATTAAGGCGCTAACCGGTTTGGCGTGGGGAGAAACCATTGATGACTCAAGACTTGATCCAAGGTATGACAACCTTAAGGATCAGTTTAACACCTATTACGGCGGTATTGATTCGTTTGGTATTACTACCCGCGCAACCGAGTTAACCGCTTTAATGTCCAACGTTGCGCTGGCTCAGGCTCTTGAGATGAGTTGCCCTACGGTGATCATGGATTTTACTCGCAGCACAAACGACATAAAGTTTTTTAAAGACATTAGCAAACACACCACCCCCCTCACAGAAGTTCAGGTACAGATTGATATAAACCAACAAGATACCAGTATCGCTTTTAATCAAGAATTGCTTATCAGCAATACAGGCTCTAAAAAAATACGATTTAACTTAGACAACCCCAGTGGTAATGGCAACCAAAATAGTCGCCGAATATTTATTGATAAATTTGAATTAAAAGCACCCAATGGCACTTCCGTTTTAGCACTTGAAGGGGAAGATTTATTAACTGTTGGCGGCTCAGCGATTGATCAAGATGGCAGTACCGCAGGTGGGGTAAGTAATGATAATGGCATTACTAGCTGGGCATTTACCAGCGGTTATTTAGAAATACCGGTGACACTACAAACATCTGGCACCTATCAATTAACGGTTTATGCTTATGGCAATACCCTATCGGATGGCATTCACCCGCAACTGTCCACGTCAATCAATAACTCAGAACCGTTTAGCGGCAGCATGGGTGAGACCCTAATTAAAAATCAGTTAAAAGAATTGCACGCCGTGTTTTTAGGAGAGGAGCTGGCCATTGATAGTGAAGAACTGAGTGCATCCTATCAATTACTGGTTACCACTTGGCAAGACCGCTGGGCGAGTGATACCGGTTTTAACGTACAAGCCTCTACTGAAGAAACGTGCACGCCACCCGAAGACGTCACCTTTAGCGATGATGATTTAGTAGATCCACAACACATGTTAGCCACCTGGTCACGCATGATGTTGTTCTTTATGACTGATTATAAATTCTTACACGAATAGACGTTAGGCAGGAGTTAATAATGAAAAGAAGACAATTTTTAAGCATGCTTGGATATGCAAGTGCTGGCATGGCGCTGCCTTTTTCAAACCTTACCCTGGCTGATGGGTTTACGCCCTATAACGGGGAATTACTGGTTACTATACAGGCCAATGGTGGCTGGGATGTTTCAAGTTTTTGCGACCCAAAAACTAATACTGACAGTACGGTTTTAAATAACTGGGCAAGTGGCATGAACGCCGAAGACCTACCTCGGGCCGGGAATATTCCTTACGCCCCTTTTGCCAATAATACCGCATTTTTTGAACGTTTCAGCCAATCTATGTTAGTGATTAACGGCATTGATATGCAAACCAATGCCCATGGCACTGGTCGCACACATACTTGGAGCGGACGCTCGGCAAGAGGTTACCCGTCTTTAACCGCACTATTTGCTAACGAAAAAGCACCGCTATTACCGGTATCCTATTTAAATTTTGGAGGTTACGCAGAAACCGCCGGTGTTATTCGTTTTTCACGCATAGATAAGGTGAGTGAATTACGCCGTATTTTAGAGCCAAATGTGAATGGTAGCGCATCAAAATCCCGCAACTATTACCCAAAAAGCGATTTAGATAATATTATTGCTGCACAGCAATCAAGACTTGCACGTTTAAGATCGCATTCGTCTATTTTGCCGCGTCAAAAATTAGCCATGAAATCGTATTACGAGGCACGACCCAATGTGGACGGCCTAGAGCACTTTGCATCCGTTATTCCTGATGACAGTGAAATTGAATCGTCAAAATCATTGTCCCAAGCCCAGATGGCTATATTAGGATTTAAAGCCGGAGTGACCTGTGCAGCCGATATTGAACTGGGGGGCTTTGATACTCATACTAACCACGATGCATTACAAGAGCCTGCGCTTACGTCAGTGACAGAAGTGATTGAATATTTATGGGACTACGCAGAAACACAAGGAGTAGCGGATAGATTAACTGTGGTGGTGGGTTCTGATTTTGCAAGAACCCCCTACTACAATAACAGTGATGGCAAAAACCACTGGCCCATTGGCAGTTATCTCGTGATGAAAAAAAATGCTAGCTGGGCAAATAGGGTGATTGGAGCAACCGACGAATATCAAAATGCCCTGCCCCTCAACCCTCAAACATTACAAGCCGATGGCGGGGCTGGAAGTGTAGTGCTTCACCCTATGCACATTCACAGTGCATTGCGTAAGGAGCTGGGGTTATCAAGCAACCATTTCCCGTTTACAAATACTCAAGAATTTGATTTTTTTAATCCTGCCTAGCTTAATCAATTGACTTAATGTATTTGTAAAAGCATGGGGGTTATAACCCTTATAAATACCGCTAGTTAATATTCATTGGTACACAGGGGTAAAATTTCCCCTTGTATCTTTACTCGTATTTTTAAATACCTCCTAATATCCCTCTCTTTTTTAGCATGTGATTACGTTTACACTCTAAATAAAATTTAATACATTTTTATATTTGACTCTACCGTCTAACCTATTAGTGCTGAAAAACAAATATAATCATTATTCTTTCATGAATAAATAGACGTTTAAGCCCACATCTACAATACTTGTTCGGCAAACAACGCTTGCTGATAGACGGTTGTTTGTAACAATATAAAAATTAGAAATCATCTAAATTTACCTGTCTTAATAGACCTAAATATTAGTATGGTTATCGATTTCGTTCGATATCACGCGATATGGGACCTCACGATTAAACTGATTAACAGGGAGTGCTATGAAAAACATTACATATATTGTGGTAATTGTCGCTGCATTTATTTTAATGATTGGCTGTGATAAAGCCGAACAATCGGCCATTAACAGCGATTTGCTAAAACTTGCCAAAACAGATGATGCTTACATCTGCTCGGCTGACCCAAACTGGATATTAGATCCAGCTTACCCTTCTGAGGTTAAATACGGTAAAAACGCTCAGTTATGCCAATTTTACCAGTTCTCTTGGCAAACGTTTATTAACCTTATGTCTAAACCCAGTGGTCAAGAACGTAAATATCAAAGCCAAGCCAATTACCCTGTATTCCTTGGCGACAAAATAAACTCATGCACTAATGATTCAATTACATCTCAGTTATTTATACGTACACAAAAAGACGCACTTACCAGTAGCCAAGATTTTGTATTACCAACAGGTGAAAATCAGGCGCTAAGTGATGCTGTTCTGTATGACCAAAATGGCAATATCGTTTTGTACGAAGCTCGCTTTGATCGTAATATGTGTAAGGTAGAAAAATCTTCAGCTACGCTACCACCGCTTACCACTGAGATTAAATCTTCATGGCGAAAAATTACTGAATCGGATAAAAAAGATTACATTTGGGTTGAATCAGACACAAGTGGCAACGGAAAACTTGAGGCTGATGAAATCTACGGACTTGTTGGATTTCATTTAGTTAAAAGTACACTTTTGCACCCTGAATTTATTTGGGCTACGTTTGAACACCGAAAAAATGCACCGGATTGTCAAAAGGTTAGCCCTACAGCCGCAAACAAAAGCTGGAGTTTTGCTAGCGAATCCTGTGCAAAGTCGTTGCCTACACCTAATGCAAATTGTAACTTCAATAAAACCTTAGACCATGAAGATACCCCATCACATGTAGGCACACCAACTGAAGTGTGTCAAGTGTATGCGCAGGGAACACGAAGCGGTGATAATCAATCGGAAAAAAATCGTTCGGACATTATTACCATTAATGCACAGATAAACATTATGTTTAACTTGCTACCCATCAGTAGTTCTTTAGCGGTGCTTAAAAACTATGAACTTGTTGGCGCAATATGGGAAAACGATGTTACGCAGCCGTCTACAGATAAAACCAATCTAAGAGGGTCCATTCAGCTTGCCAATACCACAATGGAAACCAACGCCATATACTGGACCTACCAAAGATAGCGCGGCGCAGTGTTTTGATTGCCATGGCTACAAAGGCCCCAGCGAGAATGCCGGTGTAAGCCATATGTTTAAGCATATTCACGGTGCCGATAAGTAATAATAAAACACTTTATTTGTAACGTTGTGAACTATAAAGCCTTTGCATAATGCAAAGGCTTTTTTTTATTTAAAATAAGACCTAGGCTAGTTATTGAATACTGTTAAGGAAAGGCCTGGTCTAACACCATAACTATGAACTTACGTGCATCAGCTCCCCCCTGATACAAACCCGCAGTTTGATCAAAACACGGTCACCCAGGATATGGCTTAATTTCTCCCTTGATTTAGTGAAATTCAAATAGCCTAAAAGCTACATCAAAGCTATGAAATCGGCGATATTAATAAAGGATTTCACTAGGATGATTTAAAAAAGATATGGGTTGGATTATCCGCCATCAGTTAAATCCAGTGTCCATGATGAAAAGACTTCAAATCGGTAACGTGAACAAAATGTGATCATTGCGTGATACTTTCATGGTCAGGGTTTTCTATACTCAGCTTAAACCCTGTGGAATTACGCCATGTCATTGTTACCCATATCAAGCAAACACAGTTCCCTGCCTCTAATAAAACTGGGTGTATTGCTGCTAAGCCTGAACATCACCACACCAGTCTGGGCACAGGTAATCAGCAGCCCCCTAGTGCAGGTTAATATGCTGGAAGTGTATACCTCACAAGGATGCAGCAGCTGCCCACCCGCCGAACGCTGGATGTCAAAATTTAAAGATGACTCACGCCTGTGGAAACAGCTAGTGCCCATGAACTTTCATGTGGATTATTGGGATTACCTGGGTTGGCCCGACCCCTATGCTTCAAAAATATTTACTCAAAGACAAAGAGATTATAAACGTTTAAAACTCAGCCCCACTGTGGCCACGCCCGGTTTTATTATGGCCGGAGAAGGCTGGAACGGTTGGTTTAGACGTAAGCCGGTGCCGTTAAAACCTTACAAGGCTGTGGGTGTTTTACGCGCAAAAATAGAAGATGGTGTGGCTCAAGTGGACTTTAACCCCACACAAAATCACGCAAACACTCTACAATTGTATGTGGCTATATTAGGGTTTGATCAATTAACGCAGGTATTGGCAGGTGAAAATTCAGGTAAGGCATTACCCCATGATTTTGTGGTGATGGGCTACAAACGCACTGACATGAATAACACCAAAGAAGAATTCGGCGCGCAACTTACCTTGCCTAATGTGTCCCGCTTTAATTCAGCACGCAAGGCCCTAGTATTTTGGGTATCCCATAAGGGAGATCCTACTCCAATACAGGTGGCCGCCGATTGGTATTGATGCAACTTGGCTTTGGTAAAATTACAACCCCTTTACGCTTAATTATGTACAGAGCTCTTCACCTTATTTCCAGTCGAGTCTTAGCATTTATGGGGGGTTTGACGGAGCGATAACTTACGACGAGTAAGGTAAGCTATTGAAAACATTCTCTCTGCTCGCCCGCCTGCCGGTATCACCATCCTTGGCCACGCTCTACATACCGAAAGTTCGTTAAAATGGTTCATATACGCCAAAACTATTCTAATTATTGGAATAATTTATTCAAGAATTACCTGTTTATCGCATTTACACCTATCGGTAAACTTCGCAAGTATTGAAATTAGTCAAGGCAGGCCATATATAGGGTTGAACCCATGAAATAACTAATACCGGAGGCACATATGGCAACGGTACGTAATAAAGTCATGATCCCAGTGGGTCAAAACCAAAGCCACGAAGCGCAGTTTATTAGCTTTCATGGCCTAAATGACGACAAAGAACACGTGGCTCTAGTATTTAAAGGGGCCGATAAAAAGCAAGCTGTGCCCTTAGTGCGCCTGCATTCTGAGTGTTTAACCGGTGATATCTTTCATTCGGCGCGCTGCGATTGTGGCAAACAGCTGGATGAGGCGGTGGAAACCATGGCCAAAGACGGCGGCATTATCCTGTATTTACGCCAGGAAGGCCGTGGTATTGGGCTATACAACAAACTGGATGCCTATGCCCTGCAAGACACCGGCATGGATACCTTTGCCGCTAACCGAGCGTTGGGCTTTGATGACGACCTAAGAGACTTCTCGGTGGCGGCCCAGATGTTGGAGGCATTAGGGGTTACACACATAGATTTGCTTACCAATAATTTGGAAAAAGTAAAAACCATTGAAGAGCAGGGAGTACGGGTACGGGACCAAAAGTCCACAGGCGTATTCTATAACCGCCATAATGGCCATTATTTACAGGCCAAGGCTGAGATCGCCAACCACCAAATTGATTTGAAAGGCTTACTGGCGCAGGTGTACTAGCCTCAGTAAAATACAGGGGGCTAGCCAGAAGCGTCACTCTTAAGCTCCCTTCATTTAACGTATCATGCACTTATTAACAGCACCTGCCTGCCAAGATTCCCTTTCAGAGTTAATAATGCTGTGGGCACCGCATTTTTACGCTCACCATGCCAAAATGCACCGGACAGCCTATAGGTTGAATCATGACCCGCGGCTTGGGCAAGAGGCCAGCCTTAACCCCAACCTGTCATACGGCCAAATAGCAATTTAGGGATACGACGTGACATACCTTTGGCCCCAACCCAAGACGTTCCATAACACCAGCATAAAACCTTTCAGCAAAACATCATACCGGCACACGCAGCTGGTCCTGCAAACTCGAGCATTTAATACCCAGCTATAGGCCTATATTCACGTTTGGGTAGTTAATAAGGGTAAACACTACACTCTGAATGCCAGGGTAATATTACTGTTAATAACAATATGCAAAAGATAACTATCTCTAAATAAGCTGTTCACTAAGTTGTTTTAACAGAGTTTCTTTTTGTGTATTTGATAAGTCTTGATTTGATAATAACTTTCTTCTGTTTAATATGTAAAACGCCATTTCGTGCGTCCTTGAAAACAATTTATTTACACGCTTCTCACCCATAAACATTTTTTTAAGCTTTATGTTTTCTATTAATCTTAACTCTGCTTCCTTAATGTTAGGGCTGTGCGATTGATTCGACTTTATTTTTTTATAGTCGAGACGGTATAAACGGTAATTAAGTATAAGGTCTGTAAGCTCTGTGCTGTTGTATTGAGGAAATGACTTGGATACCAAAAAAACAACACGATTGAGCGTTTGTTGCGAAGCCTTTTCATGAATATTATCAACGATACTATGCACAACATTAGCAGTGATTGAATTTAATACTAGATTGCCTTGACTATCGAAGGTTATGTTCCTTAATGATTTCTCAATGGAATGAAAATTTAATTCAAAGTTACTAGGGGAAATAAAATCAGTTTTGATATTGAATTCTGGCTGTCTCCACTTAAGCGTTTCATTTGTCGTTTTAAACACCCAATTATGGTTGTAGACAAAAAATACAATCACCACAGCATATGCAATAACGATTACGCCTGATGTAATATCGTTTTTTGGTAAAACGGGTGTATTCATTACATTAACTCTTTAGTGAAATATTAGAGTCATTAATTTTATTAAGCTCATCTTGTGTAAATAGCTCTGTTTTTAAGCGGTTAATTTCAGCGTCTTTCTCTTTGTCGACTATTCCAGATGATAATATTGTTTCAAGTTTCTCCCTATAATTACCATAACGACCATGCCAGTTGTGGATATCAGGGGTGAAATGACTTTTAGTCAACTCAGCACGCTTTTTAATTTTTTCTTCTTTTGTTAAATCCTTAGAGGCTGCGATTTTAAAAACTTTGTACATGTAATCGGACTGCTGGTCTTCTTTTTTGAACAGTTGTTCAGCGAGCGTCTCTCCTAAATAAAGGTTACGCAATGACTTTTCTTCTTCTAAGCCTTGCTGAGCATCACCACCATTTAGGTGAATATCACTATAAGCTGCGGAAAGCTCACTTTTAGCCAGAAGAAACTCATGAAAATTTGATACAAGTTCACTAGCTTGCTCTCCTGCTACCCCAGGCAAACCAGCTTTAAGAATACCTACAATTTCACTCATGATGTCGGGGGTTATATTATCCTTATTCCTAGACAGGGCTTTTCTTAATGCATTAAGTGCGATGCCATCAATTATGACTTCACCGTCTTCACTCAAACGTATTTTACCTATTTCTTCGTGTATCCAAGGGTAGTCCAGTACAAAGGGCGTATCTACACCGTCAATATAAGTGTCTTGATTATTTTTAGCCTGTTCGACTACTTGGCGAGTGCTGGCTAGATGCTTTACATTTCCTTGCAAAGCTTCGGCAATGGTTCGTGGTTTAGTCACCTCATCACTAATAGAGGCTTGAGAATTAGTAATGATAGTGACGTCACGACTCGCGCCGCTATACATTAAATAAGCTCCCACATATTTTTTTGCTGTTTAATTTATTTTCAGACATTGTATTTCCAGTTATTATTTGAGTTGTATGAAATTACAAACAATATTGTTATGTGATTTAAAAGTACGTATTTCGTATTTTTTGCCATATTGCTATTAGCAAGATGATATAAATAAAATAAAGCATGACCCATGGATATTGGCTAAATACGCTGCCACCACTGGATTCTGAATAGGGTAAATCAACAAGATAGCCACCTGCTTGATGGTAGTCTGATGTGAATAAAAACCGACCATTGGGTAATACCACAGCAGAAGGGCCGTTATTAAGTGCGTGAATCATTGGCAACCTGTTTTCAACGGCTCTTAATGATGATGAAAATACGTGCTGATAGGGCTGAATGGAATCTCCAAACCAGCCATTGCTTGATAGCCCTACTAATATACTGCCTTTTGCATTATCAGGTACCGCGTTAGCAACAAAATCTGCGAACATGGTTTCGTAGCAAATTAAAGGAATAAATTTAAGATTGCCTACCGAGAACGTAACAGGACCGTGGCCTTTGTTTATTTCATTTAAAAAGTCGCCAAAAAAACCTTCTACTTTCTGCCTAAGAATGGGCATGTCGCTGATATAAGGGACATATTCTCCAAATGGCACACGTTTTTGTTTTCGATAAACCGGTTGTTGTTCTCCAAGGTGGTTAATCATTACGGCGGCATTGTATTCTTGGCTGAGCACTTGATTGTTTTTTAGTACCTTTAATTTTTCCATGTCCTGAAAAATAAGATTAACATTGAGCCTTGATACTGTATGTTTATAAGCCTCAGATACTTGTTGGGAGTTTAAATAATCTTTATATTTTGCTTCTGGCCATACAATAAGCTTTGCGCCAGCAGTTGCTAGTCGTTCGGTCATATCTATTTCGGGAGAAAATGCTCGACTATATCCGGGTAGCATGTTGTTGACTGTAATTTTTGGGGGCTCATTAGGCTGAACAATTCCAATGCGCATGGTAGGCCATTGCTGCATAACATTTTCCCAGTATTGATTGGCATATATGCCATATGCAAACCATACACTTAAGGCAGCTAACACAAGAGTGAGATGTTTTTTACTCATAGTATTAAACAACAGGTTAAATAACGTGATATTAACCAGTGCAATAACAAAATCTAACCCGTATACCCCTAAAAATTCAATAGCTTGTATTGCGGTTATAAAATGGCTTTGTGTTTCACCTAATTGAGCAGAAAATAACACGGGAAAACATGCAAAATAAAAAACGGTTATAGCGGGAAATAAAATAGCACTGGGAAGTTTGCTTTCTCGGCTTAGCCATTTATAGCTGAAAGCAAGGCAAGCCGGCAATTGTGCACAGTAAAGCCAAAACAGTGATGAAAATAGATAGTTTTCAACGCCATGGTAATTTTTAAATAAGTTAAGGAAATCGACAATCCAAAACGCGCCACCCGTATAAAGCCCTATTCCGTAAATAAAGCCTAGAAAGTAACTTTGTGTTAACGTTACGCCCCGAATAGCAACCAATAAAGGAATGAGAGCAACCCAAGATAGAGCGTACCAATCAGCACTAACATGGGGTACTGCCAATAATAGCCCCCCAAATAATGATAAAATGGTGCGCGGCCACAATTGATTAAATGCAAACTTATGATGCCAGCATGTCGCTACTACGGTCATGAGTATCTAGCCTATGGTACGATCTAGAAAAATTGTTAATGAAAATTATTATTCGTAGACTTTTATTAAGTCTACTTCAAAAATCAAGGTGGCATTTGGTCCAACCGCAGCACCGGACCCTTTTTCTCCATACGCTATTTCGGTAGGAATATACAATTCCCACTTAGAGCCTTCAGGCATAATTTTAAGCGCTTCACTCCACCCCTCTATCACTTGCTTAACTTT
>MAAA01014128.1_pt1 | contig 19605 bp, 8 predicted proteins | sample 1115971 | NCBI WGS metagenome assembly MAAA01 (sample SAMN04961123, study PRJNA320927) | seawater metagenome | isolation source: sample BD02T6 sea water enriched with oil for 6 days | place: USA:Gulf of Mexico | collected 2013-07-27 | reverse complement strand
GCAGCCCTGGCGCTCAAAAAGCGCCTCTGTGTTATTTCTGGTGGCCCGGGTACGGGTAAAACCACGACCGTATTACGCCTGTTAGCAGCATTGTATGAAATAGAGGGTACCAGTACCCAAAAATTACGTATTCGCCTGGCAGCACCAACAGGTAAAGCCGCTGCGCGAATGCAGGAGTCCATTCGCAATAACCTGCCAAAGCTGGATTGCAGTGAAAACATCAAACAACAATTACAACTAGAGGCCTCTACCTTACATCGCTTACTAGGTTATAGACCTAACTCAGTAAACTTTCGTCATCACGCTGGTAACCCATTAGCCTTGGATGTGCTGGTGATTGATGAGTCGTCCATGATTGATAGCGCAATGATGGCTAAATGCCTCGATGCCCTACCAGTTAATGCACGGGTGATTCTATTAGGTGACAAAGATCAGCTGGCAGCAGTAGAGCCAGGTAGTCCTTTTGCAAGTATTTGTAGTCAGATTGGTTTTAGTCAAAAGTTTGCAGATGAATTGGCTGCGTTATCAGGCCAATCATTAAGCGATTTTGTGTCAGAACAGCCACAGTCACTGGGCGATAACCTGGTATTTTTACATCATAGCTATCGCTTTGATGACTCAAGTGGAATTGGTCAGTTAGCTAAAGCGATTAATGCGGGGCAGTATTCAAATGCGCTAGAGCTTATGGTCAGCGACAAATACGCTGACTCTAGCTGGATAGAATACAAGGCTACTGATTACCGGGGTTACATAAATAAAGAAACTGACCCGCTCATTCATAAAGTTCAGCAAGGCTTTGCACCCTTTATACAGGCTATAAAGCAAGAGGTGATAAAGCCTGAAAAAGTATTTGAGGCCTTTACTCGGTTTTGCATGTTAACCGCGACCCATAAAGGTTATTGCGGCCGTATTGAAAGCAATCTGTTATGCCAAAAGGCCTTAGGTTTTACTACAGAGGCAATCTGGTATCACGGTCGCCCAGTTATGGTGAGTAATAATGACTACCAAACCGGCCTATATAACGGCGATGTGGGTATTTGTTTAGATATAGAGAGTAATGGCCAGTTACGGGTATATTTTCCTTTCAGTGACGGTTTTAAAGACTTTAGCCCTAGCCGTATTCCAAACCATGAAACGGCCTTTGCCATAACGGTACATAAATCTCAGGGATCAGAATTTAATCAGGTGTTGTTTTTATTGCCTGACACACCCAGTGCAGTACTTAACAAAGCTTTGATTTACACCGCGATAACCCGTGCCAAAGAACAGGTAGAGCTATGGGGCAAGCCAAAGGTGTTATTGGCCTGTGAAAGTTAGCGTTTGAGATTGGTAGGAAGAAAGTGTCAGTGTGACGAGTAAATAAATATTACTCAGGGGCCGATAAATCCAGGAAAAATTCTTTTGGCGATGCCAAGTTAGTCCCATAAAGTTAATTAAGAAAATAATTTGTAGTAATGGCTGTGAGGAGGGATTAGGTTCCTTAACTCATTGAAAGTTAATCAGGCAAGAATAGACAGTAAAAAACGAATATATAATAGGAAAGTAAATGGCATTTTTATCCTTACTAGATGACAGAATGAAACCGAAAGGTTCAAGAGACCCATTAGGATTCGAGCTAATATGGAGTAAGTTAGGCCGTAATGTTATTGGTAACCTGACAACAATAACAGGCTCCTCAGAAAATTTTGCTACAGCAATTTTAGGTTTTCATTGGGCCAATGAAATTGCAGGAGATGTTAAAGGGAATAGCAGAGTGAAAAGAGTTAGAGATATCTTTCTACGGTTTGAACAAATAGCTGCCTATATGCGAAAGCATGGTAACTCTGATTCTGTAATGGGGGTAAACCGAGTATCCAAACGGCTAGGAGATGCTTCCCTAAAATCATTAAAGTTGGGAAGCTCATCTGAAAGCCAAATACTTAGTAATCAGGTCAGCTACGGTTTGTGGGGTCTATATTCATCGGCAATGCGTGATACAAAACTAGTCAAAGGTGAAGCTAGGGTTCCTACAGAAATTGGGATAGGAATTGCGAAAGACATCGAGAAGAAACTCGATAAAAAATCTTTCATAACTTTAATTAGTCAGAGCAGTATAAGAAAATCTGATATTGAGAAGTACTCCTCAAAGTTCATGAAGGCAATTAACAGTGATAGTGTTCAAAAATTGCTACTTGAAAGTTTGCTTATGGGGGCGACGGATGAAGGCGCCAGCCTTCAAAAAGAGCTTTGGGAAAAAACTTGCGATCTTATGCCGGAGGGCATATTTGATAATGGTAAAAAGCTAAGTATAGCGCTGTTTATTTTCAATATAAAGAAACAGGGGGTTTCCATGCAGTTAACTAAAGCTCTTTCCGATATTGAAAAAGTTGAGCGAACTCTCGTAATAATGAATAATATTTTCCATTATTGTCGGAGTCGACATGACTTTAGTTTAGAAGAAATATCTAATGATATTAAAAATCAGAAGTATGATTTTTCAATGCTTTGTCCGAAACTTGAAAACATTTCTATTCCTCGTAAAGAGATTACTATTAAGCCTATAAAACATCTTATTGATGGTGATTATATTGGTGCTATTAATTCGATTTTAGATTTGAATAAAATTGTCATGAAAAGCAGGGGAGGTGCAGCTTGGATTACTGCACCAAAAGGGAGGTTGGATGTTGTTGTTAAGTCAGAGTCAAGATCATTAATACCAAATAGTAAATTACAGAGTACATGGCATTACGATTACTTTCTTGGTTCGTACCTCGGTATGGCTCGTAAATATGCAAATCAGTATCTATTGGTTTCAGGGTAGTATTTTATGGAAAATTTACAGTCAATTACAGATAAACTAGCCAGTGTTATTAAAGATAGAAAGGTTATCTCATCGGTTTTCACTACTTTTAATTTTGAGCCAGATTTTTTCGAGTTGGATGTGATTCCGGAGCTAATTGGTCGAGATATTCCTTATTCGACTGATGAGCGTGTGAAGACTTTTCAAGTTAGAGAGGCATTGAGAGAGTCTAGCTTGGATATCGATATCTTTTTCGATAAGAAAATATTCATGGCGAAATCGGATCAATCTCCCCAAATGGAATATCTTTGTCATGGGGTAGATAAAGGGAATGCATGTTTTCATGCGAAAAATATATTTCTGTTGGTTGTAGATGAAGATAATGGTGAAAAATCACTTTTGATGGCTTCTGGTTCTAACAATCTAACTCGAGCAGGCTGGTGGAGAAATATTGAGGTTCAACATTGGGAGGAAATTACACATAAGGGTGTTTCTGAGATATTTTTAAATCGTATCAAAGACGATATTAAAAAATTGATCTCACTAAGTAGTTTTGGAGTGTGTCATGCCTTAACAAAAGTGAATGATTTTATCCACTCTTGCTCCTCTTCCCGTCAAGCAAAACAGGTAAATTATTATGCAGCTAGTGAAGAAAAAAACCTTTTTCAATGGTTATCAAATATTAAGAATAAGCCACTTTCTCAATATAAGAATTGGAACTTAGAAATAATATCACCATATTTCTGCGAAGACCAAAATGATGATCTGCATAAAGAATTTTTAAAGTTAGGTGTTCAAGATATTACAATGCTATTACCAATTGGTGAAGATGAAACGGCTCTCTGTCAGAAAGGGTATTTTGACCATATTTCAGGTTGCGAAGGCATAAAATGGGGGAGGTGGAGGCCAGAAATGCTTAAAAATATTGGAATAGATGGCGATATACATCGCAAATTGCATGCCAAAATCTACCACTTTTTTAACGGTATACAGGCATGGATTTTTATTGGGTCTGTTAATTTCACTAATAAAGCATCGGGTATGTTGGGGCCTAAAGCTTCAAATATTGAATCAGGCTTCTTTCTTAAAATGCCCAGTGTAAAAGAGATGCTCGAGCCCATTAAAGACCCAGATACTATAGATAACTTTGAATCTTCTGATGACGATTACTTGCCTGAACTTGATTCGAATGAGAATGACACTATCCCAGAAATTCAAATTAGTTACAATTGGAAAAACAAAGAGCTGAGTGCAAATACTAAAAGGTATATGAGTTATGAAATAGCACTCATAGGAAATGCAAATCAGCAGTTAACAACTCCGTGGCCTATACAGTATACAACATCAATATATACTAAAAATACCGACAAAATTGAAGAAGAAATTAGAAATAGCTCCTTTGTTACTGTCAAAGGAAAAAATATAAAGACAGGAGAAGAGTTTCCATGTCACAAGGTGATGGTTCAGCAAATAGGTTGGACCCATAAGCCACTAGATTTACCGACCCTTACACCTGAACAAATTCTGGCAATTTATGCTGGAATGAAACCAGATCAACGGCAATCAGCTATATTGAATGCCATGCTCAAGCGTCTAATTAGACTTGGTTCAGCAGGTGAAATTACGGCTTTCAATTCGGATGAATCAGATGTTGACTTTTTTTGCGAGTACGCCGAAATATTTACATCTTTCAGGATTTTTAAAGGCAATCTTTTGAATTCTTTAGAGGATAAAGAAGCTGATGTTGATTACTACCTTACAGGTACAGGTGTGGATAGCTTGCCAACGTTACTAGCCAATATTGTAGATCCAGAATTAGAAAACTTTGATCCAGTAAATAGCTATCTTATTTTACTTAGTGCACAAGAGATATTTAAAATGAAGGAGTTTTCTAAAAGGCCACAGGTGTCTGGAATTAGGTCGGGAATTAATAGGAAGATTAAGGTGATTAAGGAAACGATAGAGCTTAAGCAGCAAGGTAAAATGGCTGGAGAGTTCTTCAAGTGGTTCGAAAGCCAGTTTAGAAAAGAATATAAAGTCTCTGAAGTAATCAAGGAGACTGAAAAATGAAGAAGCTTGATATGCAGACAGCCAGAGAAATAATAGATTTTTCGGGTGGTGAAAAAGATTTAGAAAATCTCGGTAAAATTCAGCTAGAGGGAGCCGTGGCTCTTCACAATATGATTGCCGATCCAAGTCTTGGGATGGGTTATTTAGCTGATGAAGTTGGCATGGGTAAAACATATGTGGCTTTAGGGGTGGTTGCCCTTATGCGATATTTCAATCCGTCTTTACGTGTCCTGTTTATTTGCCCAAGTCGAAATGTTCAGGATAAATGGATTCGTGATTATCACAGTTTTATTGAATGTAATGTAAAGGTCACACAAAATCGAATTAGAACTAAAGACGGCCACCCCGCAGCACCTTATGTAAGCTGCCGATCTGTACGAGAATTACTTAAAAGTGCCAGTCTGGGCTACTATGCTGATTTCTTTATTGGAAAGGATAGTTTTAGCATTAGTTTAAATGAAGATGATACAGACAATAAAGAAAATTGGTGGAAGAAGTTGGAGGGCATAAGTGATTTGTTACCTGCTTATGAGATTGAGAGTCTTATGTCAAATAGGCATGACCTAACCAAAAATCAAGTTAAGTCGCAATATGCTAAGGCTTTAAATTATGTTCTGCCAACATTTGATCTGATTGTGATTGATGAAGCTCATAATTTTAAACATTCAAAAGATAGCAGTCACAGAAATCGAGTTTTATCAAAGGTATTAGGGTTTGAAGAGGGAGTTATTCCGCGCATTAAAAACTCATTATTACTATCGGCTACGCCCTACGATAGGAATATTGAGCAATTGAGAAATCAACTCACATTAGTAGGTAAAAACCTACTACCAGATGACTTGAAGAGTGATCAGCAAACTGAGATTCAACGACATTTGAAGCGCTTTATGGTTCGCCGTCTTAATCATATTGAAGTTGATGGTATAAAGCACACTCGTAATATGTATCGCGTGGAACATAGAACTGGAAACAGGGCAGATATAAACCTGGAGTCGAACGAGCAAAAACTGGTTATGGCGCTAGTACAAAAGAAGGTGGGCGACCTTCTTCAGAATCAAAGTCGTAGCGCCAGTTTTCAAACAGGAATGCTGGCATCGTTTGAGAGTTTTGCCCAAACAGCAAAATCAGAAACTGTGAATTTTGATGGGGATAAAGCAGATAAATCAGATGCACAAGATCGACATGTTATCGAGCATATTGTAGATAGTTACAAATCTTCAGGATTGGGTTCAACGTTACCGCATCCAAAAATGGACTCAGTAAGCGAACAATTAAGGGTAGATGCCTACCATAATAACCGGAAGCAATTGGTATTTGTAAGGCGTGTGAAGAGTGTTAAAGAGCTTAAAAACAAATTAGATGATCATTATAATAACTGGTTATTTAAGTACATTAATGTAAATTTATCTGGACACGACTCACCTAAAAATTTATTTAGAGATTTATATGATGCATATAAAGGAGTTAGTCTTAAAAAAGACAACGATATTACTGAAGGCGAGCATCAAAGTAAGACTGGTGACACGGATGGTAACCAACCACCAAAGAACGATACCTTCTTTGCTTGGTTTTTTCGTGGCGCATTAGATAAACCTGCTGAGCCTATAATTAAGATTGGAGGCTTTACTACACCTCAAAGTATCCGTAATTCATTGGCTGCAAAAAGTAGTAAGCAGAGTTTGCTTCTTGAGCCCAACTGGGCCCATTTTCTTTGTAGTAAAGAATCTTTGAATTTGCAGGAAATACTGGAAATTCATGGGGGCAGTATTGCTGTCCTAGCAACTAAGTATCAATCAAGTAAGTTGCAAAAAGACCTTCCTGATGTGTTTAGGGCATGCCAGCTTGGGTTTATAGAGTGGCTAATTGAGGCTCAGAAGAAGCAGTACTTAAAACCACTACTTAAATATCTAAACCCAGGTTCAATTAATGAACGTCCAAAGCCTATAAGTTCTGAAGAACTTCAATCCTCTTTATTTCAGTGTACACTATTTACCATTATGTCTGATCAGGGCCTGGAAGATGATTTGTATCCTTATCAAAGGGATGCTTATTGTAAAATAATTAATTCGCAGGGAGATGAGCGTAGTAATTTAATTATTTTAAAGACTTTAGACAAACTTCACATTCACACTCTACTCATCAGTCTTTGCTTAAGAACGGGTCACGGTATTGTAGATGTATATCTAGCAAATATTCGAAGTAAAAGTTTACGTTTAAGTGGAGATATTAATTATGACTGGATTCTTGATTTAGTTGTTCACCTAAAGGAACAGAAGTTGAGTTCTGAATTTTCTACGTATCAGGAACTACGCAGTACAGCAAGTGAGATTGACTTAATTGTCAAGACTAATATCCCTGAAGTTTATAAAATTGACCGTGATGCAAGGCGAGTCTTCATCAGTCAAAGGCTCAACCCTGTTTCACCTGTTATTGGGGCAACCGGCGAAACCTCAAATATTCGCTCGGCCCAAGCGCGTAAATTTCGTATGCCAGGTTATCCATTGATTCTAATTTCTACTGATGTTTTCCAAGAAGGGGAAGACCTTCATACTTTTTGTGACAGTGTGGTGCATTACGGTCTGTCAAATTCACCTGTTAGTATCGAGCAAAAAACTGGCAGAGTAGATAGAGTGGCTGCAATATCCCACCGTAACCTCACCAGTAAAAACCGCTCAAAATTAGAGCAAAGACAAAACGATATGATTCAAGTTAGCTTTCCTCATGTAAAGCAGAGCATAGAGCAGCTGCAAGTCCGTCAGGTCTGCAAGGATATGAATGCTTTTTTAATGTCACTCCAGAAAGTTTCTTCAAGTAGGTCTGAGACCAGTGATAAAATACTTACTAATGAGGCACTACTTGATAAATCAGGGATTCCACCCCAAATTATCGACTTTCTTGAAACACCCTATCCGGCAATTACCGAGGATAGGTTGGCAGACAGCCTGCAAGCGTATGTTAAAGATCAAGCAGGAAATGCTGCATTAATTCAAAATCACGTATCCACGCTACTTGAAAAGTATAAAGAAATAGATCCCCTTGATATTTATTCATCTTTGACGGTAACAATAAAATCAGCGCGTATCAGTGCAGAAGCTATTTTATCTGCCAGAACAATTGGGCAGGAAATTGATACCAGTCTATGGACAATGGTTGATTTGCAAGAAAAGATGTTTGAGTTGTCTTACTCCACCCATCATCGAGTATGTACTGAAATTACCGCTAAAGGAAAGTATAAACGCTACAATGACGTGGAGATGTTGGTAGGTGGGGAGGTGATTACACAGACAGGGGATATTGATGATTTCTTTGCTCGATTTCAGTCTGTTCACGATTCAAAGTTAATACCTGCGTCGTCAACAATCATTAGTAAACTTTACAACAATGTTATACATGATAGTTGTTTGCATTTGGAGGAGGAGGGTCGAGGATATCCTTGCGTGCCTTTTGATGATAATGCAGGCTACGGCTTTAAGGTTACTTTTAACCAGGGACTTAAAGCTCAAAGGGAGCACAAAGTTTATATCTATCAGTCTAATGAGCATTGTATATTTTTGAGTAAAGCTGTTGACAGAAGCTGGATAGCGAAAATTCCAGCTTCAAAACGTGTAGAAAAGGTTATTAACTACACCTGGGGTAGAAATCATCATACAGATATTATTGAATTTTACCTTGATCAAGCAGGTGACATTACGGGCCGCGCAATTCATCCTATTAGTTCATTAGATAAACAGGAATTTGAATACTATATCTATGTTCTAGCTGTTCAAGCGGATCGTTTAGAGTACGTATTTGCAGAGGAGGATACTTTTTAGAGGTCATGTTTTGTATTGGTTTGAAACAGCATTGTGGTGTAAATGCTAGAAAAGAGGCACACCTAGAATTAATACTACGTTAAAAGAAGGCCTGAAGTTTCCAGAGAGTTAGGTTTTCACCAACAATTAACTTTGACTGGACTCTACAATTCTGGAAGAAAAGTAGTGCTGACAAGTCTTTTTTCGCAGCTATACGGGAGGGGGCGCTATAGTTCTACTTCAGTAAGCAGTATTTAGAATTAAAGGTGTAGTTAAATGATATAAGGCCGTCATAGAAAGAGCTAGTAAGAAGACGTGGGATGCTCTTGTAGCTCACAGATCAGAGTACTTCTTTTTTTGGGAGGGGACTGTATGCCTACAGTAAGCGATAAAGATGGATTACAAGTTCTATTGGGTAAGTTAAGAAACGGTGAGTGGCACCCTAAAAACTTAGTATTTGCCAATGAATTTAATTGCAGCATTAGGTTTTCATTAGATTGGGCTAGGGAATACCGGGAGCCAAGCTATATTAATCATCTAGTTGAAGCGATACCAAATGAATTTGCTCGGAATGCACTCTGTAAGAAGATAGATAGATCTTTTGGCCTCTATATCTTTGAGGAGACGGGAAAACTTAGATTTAGAAAGAGCTCTGACTCTTCTTTGTGGGATATTGATGGATTTGATGCTATTAGGCTAACTAGCTGTACAAAAAACACACTATTCAAGGTCGGTAGCCAAAAGATTACTAAAGAAGAGTTTCTTGAAGTAATTGTAGATGGTCTAATACATTTTAGGCATACCCTAGTAGATGAAGAATTTACTGAAATCAGAAGGTTAATGCGCCAGATATCTCATAAGAATAACGATGATCACTGATTACCACGCCAAATATTACGCACATGAGCTTACCCTTCAGCATTCCTCTAATGGGGTGGATCGACTGTCCCAGTCCCTATTTGATGCATCGGTAGATTTAAACCCTCACCAAATAGAAGCGGCACTATTTGCGCTGGCTAATCCCTTAAACAAAGGTGTCGTACTAGCAGATGAAGTTGGCTTAGGTAAAACCATAGAAGCCGCTCTTGTAATTAGTCAATACTGGGCAGAAAGAAAGCGCCATTTGATTATTATTTGTCCGGCAGCTTTAAGAAGGCAGTGGGCAGCTGAGCTACAAGAAAAATTCAATTTACCTAGTCAAATCCTCGATGCGTCTACAGTACGAAAGTTGAAGAAAGAAGGGTTATATAATCCACTATCGCAGCACAAAGTAATCATCATGTCATATCACTATGCGGCGCGATTAGAAGAAGAGCTGCTGACGATTCCTTGGAACCTGGTAGTAATGGATGAAGCGCACAAGTTGCGTAATGCCCATAGGCCAAAAAACAAAATGGGGCAAGCGCTAAAGAGAGCCTTTGACGGTCGGCAAAAACTGCTGCTTACCGCTACACCCTTACAAAACTCTTTAATGGAGTTGTACGGTCTATCTACTGTTATTGATGAACACCTATTCGGTGATGATAAAGCATTCAGGAAACAGTACATGAACTCTGCTGGTGACCTGCCTGAGTTGCGCGAGCGGTTATCGACATTTGTGCATAGAACCTTGCGCAAGCAAGTATTAGAGTATGTGCCCTATACAAAGCGAAATACCTTAACACAACCGTTTAACCCAACAGACCAAGAGCAAGACTTATATAACTCGATTACCGCATTCCTAGAGCGAGAGCATTCGTATGCCTTGCCTAAGCAACAAAGGCACCTTACTTCTCTCATATTACGTAAACTGTTGGCGTCATCTTCCCATGCGGTTGTAAATACTCTCACAACCATCAAGAATCGCTTAGTCAAATTGCGCGAAGATAAGCTAGGCGAAGACAATTTCCTTCAATCGCTAATAGAAGATGATGATCTAGAAGATGCCTACCTTGATGATGAAAGTCTGGATGCTTTTAATGAAGAAGCTACTAACGAAAAACCCAATATTGAACATATTAATAACGAGATTAGTGAACTAGGAAGTTATATAGAGCAAGCCAGTCAAATTACAGTCGACAGTAAAGCAAAAGCATTGCTTAAAGCGATTGAGCTTGGTTTTACCAAAATGGCTGGAATGGGAGCTTCGAGAAAAGTCATTATTTTTACTGAGTCACGTAGAACCCAGGAGTATTTAAGTGAATTTTTAGAAGCAAATAGCTACACAGGCAAAGTGGTTACCTTTAGTGGTACCAATAATACGCCTCACATTAAGAGTATTTATGATAAATGGAAGCAAGAGAACTCAGGTTCTGACAAAGTAACAGGCTCAGCTCAAGTAGATAAACGCAGTGCTCTCATAGACTATTTCAAGTCTGACGCAGAAATAATGATTGCAACAGAAGCTGCAGCAGAAGGGGTAAACCTTCAGTTTTGTTCTTTGCTCATCAATTATGATTTACCTTGGAATCCACAACGTGTTGAGCAGCGCATAGGTCGTTGTCATCGCTATGGCCAAAAGCATGATGTAGTAGTGATAAACTTTCTAAATAAGCGCAACTATGCAGACAGGCGAGTACTTGAGCTCTTAACCGAAAAATTTAATCTTTTTGATGGTGTATTTGGTGCATCAGATGAAGTGTTAGGGCGTATAGAAAATGGTATTGATTTTGAAAAACGTATTCTTGCCATTTATGAAACCTGTCGTAAACCTAACGAAATAGAAAAAGCATTTGCTCAGCTTCAAAAAGAGCTTGAATCGAGCATAAATGAAAAAATGTCCGAGACCAAGCAGCTACTAATAGAGAACTTTGATGAAGATATACACGACCTATTAAAGTTTCAGTTAGCAGAAGCAGAAAAACGTCTAGATAAAATTGCCAGGCTGTTTTGGTTGATAACTAAACACCAGCTAACAGATTTAGCAGTGTTTGAAGATAAAAGGTATCAGTTTTCTTTATCTAAGTTGCCTGTAATAAACGGCAAGGTGGTTGAATGTGCTAAAGGACGTTATGAATTAATCCAAAAAGGAGTAGAGCCAGCACCTAATCATCATGTTTTACGAATGAATCATGCGTTGGGCGAGTATATTATTGATGCATCCAAAGCATTAGAAACCAGTCAAAATGCACTGGTATTTGATTGTACGAATAACCCTACAAAATTATCTTCAGTAGAGCAGCTAACAGGACAAAGCGGTGTATTAGTTCTGAATAAATTGAATATTAAGGCATTTCAAGAGCAAGAATATTTGTTATTCACGGCCCTTAATGATGCAGGAAAGCTAATTGATCAAGAAACCTGTGAGAAGCTATTCAGTTGCATGGCAGCTGTAGAAAGTAATAGTGATGATATAGGTAGTGTAATTAGTAGCATCAGTGATGACCTGGTTGAGTCACAGCAGCGCCAAGTGGAGGCGAAAATAAGTTCAGTATTAGAAGCCAATAATGTGCACTTCCAAACAGAGCGAGACAGGTTGGATAAATGGGCCGATGATAAAGTAGCCGGTGCAGAGCAAGCTTTACAAGATACTAAAGCCAAAATAAAGGGCCTAAAAAGAGAGTCAAGGCAAGCGCAGTCAGCAGAAGAACAAAAGTCACTACAAGAAAACATACAGCAAGAAGAACGAAAGCAACGCAAGCAGCGCCAGGAAATATTTGACGTTGAAGACAAAATAATCGAAAAGCGTGATGGGCTTATAGAAGTATTAGAGCAACGATTAAATCAAAAAACATCAATAGACAAGTTATTCAGTATTCGCTGGCAAGTTATTTAAATAATAATGCTTACGAAGTCAGTGACGAAAGGAAAAAATTAGGAATGAAGAATGAGTGAATCATATAAAAAACTAGTAAAAACCTTACAAACCATTTTTGAGATGGATAAAGCTGATCTTGATTTTGGTATCTACCGGATTATGAATCAAAAGCGTGACGATATTAATCGTTTCCTTGAAGATGATTTATTGCCACAGGTAAAACAGGCGTTTGAAGATTACGGCAATGAAGGTCAAGGCGACCTGCAGCAGGAATTAACGCAAGCGATTGAGCAAGCTAAAAGTTTTGCTGCACCAGATCCAGAAAATGCACCTGCGGTATTAGACATAAAGTCCAAAATAGCTAATGCAGTTGATGCCACGGCCTTAGAAAATGACGTATTTTCTAAACTGCAAACCTTCTTTAGTCGTTATTACGATCAAGGGGATTTTATATCACAGCGCCGCTATAAGGCGGATACTTATTCAATCCCTTATGAAGGGGAAGAAGTTAAGCTGTACTGGGCCAATCATGATCAGTATTACATTAAATCGTCAGAACACTTACGTGACTACGCCTTTATTGCGAAAGAAGGGACTGATGATGAAAAGAGTGTGCGTATCAAGCTTATGGAGGCGGATACAGAGAAAGACAATATCAAAGCCAAGGCAGGTGAAGAGCGCCGCTTTGTGCTGGATGAAGAATGCCCGTTAACTGAAAAGAATGGTGAATTGTTAATTCACTTTAATTTCATCCCTGCAGGCAAGAAGAAGCAGGAAAAACTTAATGAGGCTGCAGTTACAAACATCTTAGCGCAGGAAGGATTTGATGACTGGTTAGATATACTAAAAGCTCCGATGCCTACCGAAAAAAATAAAGACCGTACTTTACTGGGTCGTCACCTAAACGAATACACAGCCAGAAATACCTTTGATTACTTTATCCATAAAAATCTAGACGGCTTCTTAAACCGTGAATTAGATTTCTTTATCAAGAATGAAGTGCTATTTTTGGATGATATTGATGATGCCGCATTCAGTATTGCTGAACAGCAGTTGCGTAAGATAAAAATTATTCGCACTATTGCTAAGAAAATCATCCGTATGCTGGCCCATTTGGAGAACTTTCAGAAAAAATTGTGGCTAAAGAAAAAGTTCGTAGTCGAAGCTGGTTACAGTGTGACTCTTGACAAGGTTCCTGAAGGCCTGGTTCAGAAGGTGCTTGGATGCGAGAGGCAAATTAAAGAGTGGGTAGACCTATATTCAATAGATGTTGATAAGCTTAAAGATGAATTGGCGTCTTTTGGTTGGAGTCGTTTTGTGAATGAAAGCGATTACAGGTTTGTTTCAGTCGATACTTCTAACTTTGAAGCTGGTTTCAAAGATGATTTATTGCGCGGCTTTCAAGAGCTAGACAAAAGTTGCGAAGGTCTTGTAGTTCATGGTGATAATTTTCAAGCTTTAAACTTATTGAAGTCCAAGTACTCAAATATGGTGGATGGCATATATATAGACCCTCCTTACAATACGGATGCATCTTCGATTTTGTATAAGAATGGTTATAAAAATTCATCTTGGTTGAGTTTGATTAACGATAGGATTTGGTTGGCAAAAGAATTTCTTGAAGATGAAGGGATAATATGTACGGCGATTGATGATGAGGAGGTTCATTTACTAAGGAGTTTGCTAGATAATTGTTTTGATAAGTTGATTGGCGTTGCAGTTGTTAAGTCGAACCCCCAAAGTAGAAAAACTAGCGGTAAATTTTCCCCTGTTCATGAGTACGCATTATTTCATGGCAAATCGATTGATTCGACTCCATATAGTATTGGCGTGAATGAAGCTAAAGTATCAAGGTATCCATTAGAGGATGAGCATGGAAATTTTGCATGGATGAATTTTATTCGAGCTGGTACAAATGATTTGAGATTAGATAGGCCGAAATCATTCTATCCTATTGCAGTTAACAGCAAAGACTGCATAAGAATTCTTGATATGGAATGGAATGAAGAGAAAAATGAATATGACTTGTTGGAAAAAGTTGCAGCTGATGAGGAATTGGTTTATCCAATAAAAGTAGTAAGCGGCGTGGAGGTTGAAAAGCGTTGGCAGCGTGGTTATGTTCGAGTATCGAAGGAATATGATGAACATAGAGTTAGGCGAACGGCTGAAGGGATTTCAATAGATTTTAAAACGAGGATGGATGATGACGCAGCACCTGTAACCTGGTGGGATAAAGGTGAATATGCGTCGTCTAATTATGGGGCATCAGTTTTGAAAGACCTTTTTGGATCAAAAGACTTTGACTTCCCAAAGGCGAAGGGTTTGGTAGCTGACTCACTTAAAGCATGTGGTGCAGCAAGACGAAATGGAGTTTATCTAGATTTTTTTGCTGGGTCGGGAACTACAGCTCATGCTTTGATTGATATGGGACGCGCTAAGGGTGTGCCGAAAAATTATATTCTGTGTGAACAAGGAAACTATCTAGATTATTTGATCATACCTAGAATTAAAAAGGTGTCCTTTAGTAAAGAGTGGAAAGAAGGGGGGGCATTAATTTCCGGCCAAGAAAACTCCTATTCTGGAGTGTCGCATTGTTTTAAATACATAAAACTTGAATCATACGAGGATGCTCTAAATAATTTAGAGATAAAGGCAGTGGATGTACAGCAACCGCAGTTAAATAAAAATGACTCGCTACGTGAGGATTATAATCTAAATTATTGGCTTAATGTTGAAACTGCGGATAGCCCGTCACTTTTAAATGTTCAACAATTCGAAGACCCATTTAATTATAAATTAAATATAGGCTCTGGTAGCGTAGGAGCGACCAAGGCGACTACAGTCGACTTGGTCGAGACTTTTAACTACCTAATTGGTTTAACGGTTAAAACCATTGATGTGATAAAAGGCTTTAAACTAGTGACAGGTACTAACCCACAAGGTGATTCGGTGTTGGTGGTGTGGCGTAAAATTAAAGAAAAAGATAATACGGCATTAGAAAGCTTTTTGGATAAGCAGGGCTATAACCCTAGAGATACAGAGTTTGATCATATTTATGTTAATGGTGACCATACGCTGGAAGATCCTCAATCAAAAGTAAAGATGACCGAGATTGAGTTTAAGCGATTAATGTTTGATGTGAGCGATGTATAAGGAGCATTAAACATGGCACGTTTTGAAGAGAAGTTAGTGCTTGGGCAGTGGATGCTTAAGCAATTTGGTGTAGAAAAGTTGGAAGTGTTAGGTAAAACTTTATCAGACGATCATTTGATTGGTTTTGATGAGGAGAACAGTAGCCGTTACTTATACGAGCTAATGAGTTGGATACCTGAAAGTAATCGTACGGTGAAAGACGATACCTTGCGTCAGTATGACGATAATATCGTTAAGCATTGGCGAAAAATAACGGATAAGCGGAACCATTCGGGTAATACGCTGTACCCGTTGTACTTTCAATATTTATCGATGTTGTTTACCGAGTATTACTTAGAGCGTTACTTTGCCGATAAAACCTTACTGTGCACGGAACTTAATCATTTTCTAGTTGATTTTAATCAAGAATTAAATGAGCGAGAACGAATTCTTCCATTTGTTGAGTCTGATCTTAATAAACTAGCGATATGGATTGCCACAGGTGGCGGTAAAACCCTGATTATGCATGTAAATATTTTGCAGTTTGACCATTACTGTAAGAAATATGGCAAAGGTCATGCCTTTAACCGCACTATATTGTTAACGCCTAACGAAGGGCTTTCGCTGCAGCATAAAGAAGAACTGGACGATTCAAGCTTAAGTGCCGACTTGTTCTCAAAAGGTGGCGGCGGTCTATTAACACAGTCTTCTGTGCAAATTATTGACATTCATAAATTGCAGATGGCTGATAAGGTGGGTAAGTCGTCTGATGGTAAGTCGGTTGCCGTCGAGTCTTTTGAAAGCAATAACCTAGTCCTTGTGGATGAAGGGCATAGAGGCGCTAGCGGTAAAGAGTGGATGGCCAAGCGTAACTTGTTATGCGAAGAAGGTTTCTCTTTCGAGTATTCAGCAACCTTTGGTCAAGCTATAAAAGCTGCATCAGGGAGTGATTTAGCACCAGCAGGCAGAGGCAAGCCATCTAGCAAATATCAGTTAGTGCAGCAGTATGCCAAGTGCATTATGTTTGATTACTCTTATAAGTTTTTTCATGGCGATGGCTATGGCAAAGACCACTTTATTTTGAATTTGGCAGAGGCTTGGTCAGATGAGCAGGTACAGCTTTATTTAACGGGCAGTATTTTACGCTTCTATCAACAGAAATGTTTGTTTAAAGATAAAGAAAAATCTATTGCAGAGTATTTGTTAGCGGACCCTTTATGGATATTTGTTGGCGGCAAGGTAACGGCTAAGAATGAAGCAAACGCCGAAACCGTTTCAGATATTCAAGCAATTATTCAGTTTGTTGCAAGGTTTGTAGCTAATAATGGCGGAGAAACTGTTCACTTTATTGAACAGTTCTTAACACAGCAAGATGACTTGCGTGATGCGAGCTCGAGATTGATTTTTGGTAGTGCATTCCCATACCTACATAAAATTTGGCAAACGGATCAAGCTAATGACGTATACCGCGACGTATTAAAACAAGTATTCAATGCTGAAGTTCCTGCGAGTTTACATATTGTTCATCTAAAGGGTGGTGTAAATGAAATTGGACTGCATATTGGTGCAGCGGATGATAACTGGTTCGGTGTTATTAATGTAGGTGATACCGCGAAGTTGTTTAAAATGTGTGAGGATGCCGTTACAGAAGGTAAATTGCCAAATTGTGTTGCATCTGATCAAAGTTTTTCGCAGCCGCTGTTCTCAGGAATTAATAAAAAAGGCTCCACAATTAATTTATTGATCGGTGCAAAGAAGTTTACCGAAGGCTGGAGCTCGTGGCGTGTTTGTTCTATGGGCTTGATGAATGTTGGCCGCTCTGAGGGTTCTGAGATTATTCAGTTGTTTGGTCGTGGAGTGCGTTTACGTGGTTATGACTTTTCATTGAAGCGCAGTAACCATTTACCCGGTATTAAACACCCCGAATATGTGGAACAGCTTGAAACGCTTAATGTATTTGGTATTCGTTCTAACTATATGAAAGAGTTTGAGGAGTATCTTGAAGCGGAAGGGGTAGGTGAAGAGCAGGTTGAGGTAATTACCCTGCCAGTGATTAAACGCTTACAGAGGCAAGATCTAAAACTGATTAAACTAGATGATACCATCAAGCCTTTTAAGCGGGCGGTTAAGCCTTGGCTGGAAGAACAGCCTGAAGATATGCACGGGAGGGTGATATTAAATTGGTACCCTAAAATACAGGCACGCATCAGTATAAGTGGTCAAGTCGCTGTCGATGTTGATCTGAATGAAAGTTTCCTGCAACCCAAGCACCTTGCTTTTGTGAATGCTGAAGTCGTCTATTTTGAATTGGCACAGTATAAAAATGAAAAGGCATGGTACAACCTTCAGTTATCACAGGGTCAAATAAAAAAATTGCTAGCTGACCCGAGCTGGTATCGACTATTAATCCCTGCGGAATTATTAGAAGTTAAAGACTTTGACCGTATTCGTATGTGGCAAGAGATTGCTACAGCGCTTATTAAAAAGTATGCAGAACGCTTTTATAAATTTAAACAGCAGGAATATGAAGGGCCACACCTTAAATATGTCGAACTAGACCCTTCTGATGATAACTTTATCGATGAATATAAAGCGAGTATTGATATATCGCAGCAAGAATGGATTGATAAAATATCAGAGTTAAAAGAAAAGCTGGAGACCGATACTTTTCACGACTCTTGGAAGTTTGGTAATTTTACTGCCTTCGACTTCTCAAGACATCAATATCAACCTTTAATCCATTTTAAGAACAATGAGGTTGTTAAGGTAACACCTGTTCCTTTAAATGATGGCGAAAGTGAATTTGTACATGATTTAAAAGATCATTACACAAGTACGCCAGGATTTTATAAAGATAAAGAGATTTATGTATTAAGAAACCAAAGCAAAGGAAAGGGTATAGGCTTCTTTGAGGCAGGTAACTTTTTTCCTGATTTTTTGGTCTGGCTAATTATTGATGGCAAACAATATGTTAATTTTATTGATCCGAAAGGTTTGAGCCGAATTCATGGTTTTGATGATCCGAAGGTTTCGTTCTGTCATAAGATAAAAGAAATTGAAACTCGCTTAGGCGACCCTAGCGTAATTCTTAATTCTTTTATCGTCTCTAACACCTATCAGCGTGATATTAACTGGTGGGCGAATGGTGAAGGTACGGATAAGGATTTTGCGAATAACCATATCCTCTTTCAGAAAGAAGCTAGGGATACTTACATTCAAACAATCTTTGATGAAATGTTAAGGTAACTTATGCTACCTAAATACAGGTTTACTGGTTTAAAGCCAGTGAGCCGGTATTGTTAATTCAAAGGAGTTAGCAGCATGCCTGAGCATTGAAAGGATCTCTGAATGCTTGGCTTGATCGTAAGGTAAACCAGCTTTTCGCTGATCGATAATTACTTTCAATAGAGGCAAGTTAAACATACCCAGTTTATAGAAATTTCCCCAGCTAGGCTCACCAAATAGGTTGTAAATTACCTCGGTGCTATCGCGTTCGCTGGCTAGGCGCTTTTGGCCAGTTATCTTGGCTGCAGCAGTCTCTGCTTCACCTTGATCTTCGTAGGTGTTGAGTATTTTCACAGTTTTATCGCCTCAATTTAATTCATGTCCTTGTCAATTATATATCAGTAAGTCTTTTAAAAGTTGATAACCGTATCTTCCTCTAATTGTTAAATCCCAGGCAAGCTAATGCTTGCCTGGGATTTATGCTGCCGATTATGTAACTAGTAATAGGGCATTTCTGAATGCCTCCTGCTTAAGCTGGGCACCCTGTCCAAACCAGGCTGAATCTAGCCTATGGTCGATAGTCTTAGCCCGTCGTTCATGGTCTATAAACTCAGTAACAGCATTCAATAACCCAAATACTGTTCCTTTTGATGAAATTAGGTCAGAGCCAATACCCCTGCCGTTAAAAAGATCTAGAGTACGAGCTATAGACCTTTCATGTGATTTGCCAGTGTCAGCTGTTTTATCATTTGGAATAAATACCTGTGATAGGTACCTCTGAGCCTCTTTTGGCTTCACCCTTCTATCGCTCATTAATTTCAGGCGGTACATAAAATCATCCCAATCGGAAGAAGCTATACCTAGCTGTTGTT
>MAAA01014127.1_pt1 | contig 19617 bp, 15 predicted proteins | sample 1115971 | NCBI WGS metagenome assembly MAAA01 (sample SAMN04961123, study PRJNA320927) | seawater metagenome | isolation source: sample BD02T6 sea water enriched with oil for 6 days | place: USA:Gulf of Mexico | collected 2013-07-27 | reverse complement strand
AATAATGGCTTAATATTTTAGTTTTATGAAAAATAAATAAACTTTACCATTGAAAAATATCTCAGGGATCATATTAAGGGTTTAGGCCAGTAAGACATGTCGAACTAAACAAACTTAAACAGTACTTTATTAAGTATGGCGATCAGCCAAATTAGGAGAGACACAATATGCGTATGCATACTCTAAACCCAGCAGCAGAGCTTAATTTTTTATTCAATCAAAAAGCGTTGTTTAATAATCAAAGTCGTTACTTGAAAAAAACAGCTAAATCACTTGAGCGTTCAACTGTTCAAATGCCCGTGGATATAAGTGAGGATAAAAAATCGTTTTATATTTATGCAGATATACCCGGTGTTAATATTGAAGATATTCAAGTGAGCGTTGATAAAAATATTTTGACGTTAAGTGGTAAAAAGGAGCCGCTACTAGCAGGCGACAATAAATCGAAAGCAGAATCCACAGAAGGGGAATTGACACATCATACCTCCGAACGACAATTGGGTGAGTTTAGCCGGCGCTTCACATTGCCTGATTCGGTAGATAGTAAAAATCTACAAGCGAAATTTAGCGATGGTGTTTTAAGCTTACAAATACCCAAAAAGGAAGAGGATGTTCAGCAACGTTTTGATGTAAAAGTATCAAGCTAATTTTTGAATAATCTATGATGCCTTGTGACGTCAGTTTTCTCGCAAGGCATTGTCTGCAATATACCCCTTAGTAATGCACTCTTCTAAATGTATTATTATCACTATCCCATGTTTATTCCGTTTTAATGAAAGCCTCCCACTAACGCTTTGCGCCATATAATTTAGTCGTTTTGGTTAATGATCTCATTACGTATCTTGTAGATAATTTAAAGTGTATCAATGGCAGTGTGCTTTTGTGCCCATTGAGTTGTTAAGTTAACTTTTGTTTACATTTTAGGGTTCTATCATGAGATTCATACATTTTATTTTAAACGTATTAACACGTGTTCATCCGGTATTGGCTTTACGGTTTACGCGATTTTTAGCCAGCTTTCCCCGCAGATTGCCCACTAAAATCCGTGATGTAGAGTTTATTAACAGCGCTCAAAAAATTACTTTTCAAAATAATGGAAAAAAAGTGGCGCTGAGCTGGGGAGAGGGGCCAGTCGTCATACTGGTGCATGGGTGGGAGGGGCGCAGTACTCAAATGGCTCCTATGGCTAAACAACTTGCCAAAAGTGGCTTCCAAGCCATTGCTCTAGATTTTAGTGGGCATGGTTTATCTGGTGGCCGTCAATCGGGTTTTACGCAGTTCATTGAGGATTTAGCCGCGTTGCAGGCGCATGTAATCAAGCATATAACACCAAATATCCATGCAATGGTGGGGCACAGTGCTGGCGGAGTATGCATGATGGCCAGTCGCTTAATTAATGATTTTGCTACCACTAAATACGTGGTTATCAGTGCTCCTTCGGCTCCGTCCCCCGCGATAGATGCTTTACGTAGATCCCTTAAAGTCAGTGAGGGTGTGTTGTTGTTAGTGCAGGATGAAATAGCCAAGTCTTTTAACTGTACTTGGCAGGCATTATTGGCAGGGCATTCGTATAAAAAGCGCTTTGAGGATGAGCAGTTATATTTAATATACGATCAAGATGACACTATGGTGGATCATAATGAGTCGCAAAAAATACAAAAAACGTTTCACACTGATTATGTGTATAAAACTCAAGGTTATGGTCACATTAAGTTGTTGTGGGATGATGTTGTAATTGAAAGTATCGTTAACTTTATGTCCTCAACAGAAACGCCTTTTGTTGAAATACTATAAGGAGTAAAGCCGAGGGGGTTATACCTTTATATAACTAATGGCTATATATTAGATCTATATTTTAACTAAGTTTTGGTTTTATATTCTCTCACTCTAGGCTGTGTGGAGGAAGTGGCAAAAATATAAACTGCTATACTCTTAAGCTTAACATTAGATAAATGTGAAATTACTTTAATGATATTTACCTCTAACAATGGCGTAGCTAAAATAGCCGTTATATTTTTCTTGTTGTTTACTAGTAATGCTAAAAGCCTTCAGCTATTAATGGGGGTAGATCCGGTAAATGATCCGAATGTTATGGCTAAAGAGGTTGCGCCTTTGCTTGAAGCCATGAACCATAAATATGGTCTTGAGTACATCCCCTCCAGCTCGACTCAAGAGCTTATTCAGCAGGTAAAAGGCGGCAATATAAATTGTGCTTATGTTAGTTTAGGCTACGCTTATCTATTGCAAAAAATGGGTTTTGTATTGTTGCTGGAAAGTGATGAAAAAGTTAAGTTTGATTTAATTGGTAAGGCAGGACTTGATTTTGATAAGCGTGAAAATTATAAAAGTGAAAAAGTGTATTATGTAAAAAATGATTTATTTATGAAGTACATGATTCATGAAGCTAATGAGAAGTACTCTTGGGTCGCCAATCCTATACCTGCCATGACTTCTGAAAATATTATGATGAAAATATTAAAAGAAGAATCTAGTTTAGGGTATATTATTGGTGATGGTCTTCAGCTGTTGCACCGCTCATTACGTGATAACCTAAAAGTTTACCAAAGTGAGGAAATAGGCTCAGTATATTTTTTAGTGAATAAAGATTTTTTATCTATTAGCAACGATATTAGAAAGGATTTTTTATCTTTTCATGAAGGATTTAAGGATCCAGACGAACGATATAATTACTTAAGGGTTTATCATTTTAAAAAAGTAAAAAATGATAAGCTACATGTTAATGAAAACTATGCTCACTACCTTGAAAACTACTTATGAGTAAGTTTAATTGAGTTGTTATTAATTGAAATTGTGATTATTGGTAAGTGTTTTATGTTGTTTTTTTAATACAGTATAAATTTTAGTTAGTAGATTTAAGTCTATATCAGAATTTTGTGAATAAGTATCAAGAATATTTATTATCATGTCTTCATTTTCTTTAGTTATGTAATACGATATTTCGTCAGCGCAACGTAAAAGGTTAATAATGTCCTGATTCTCATGTTTAGTACTAGGCTGATTCATGTTTACGAGTACTTGAATGAATTTTACTGGGAAGCCCCAGTGTGCCATGAGTAGTGCACCAGCCATAAAATCTGAAATACCGCAATATTCTTCTAGAGACTTGGAAAAACTCACGCTATCAAATTTATTAATGTCATATATTTCAAATACTTTAAACATATTTTCTTTTTGAGTTCGCGCTAAAAATATAAATCCAATTAATCCTGTTAGGCCCAGTAAATAAGCTTCATCCTCACTCCAATCACTGTTCAATAGCCCTTGTGAGGCCACTTCCTGACAAAATTCGGCCATTATAAAAACTTCTACCCAATGCTCTTCTATATTGATACCTTTAAAAGGCAGGCTCTCTGTAACGCTATTGCTAACAATGGTATGGCACATTCCCTTAGTTAAATTATTTTGATAAAGATAATCTAGTGATTGTTTAATAGAGCCACTTTGAAAGGCATTATAGAAGGCTAAGTGTGAAAGCCCATATATCTTGGCGGTCAATATAGGGTCCTTTACTATAATATTCGTTATATCTTTTTTTGTGTATTTAACTGAATGAAGGTTGTCGAAGGTTCTAGAGATTGCCGGTAAACATTCTACGCTGGTTATGGAATTCTGCTGAGACATGCAGGGGGTTGTGATATTTAACTCTTTAAAGTGAGCCGGTGTAAATGCAGTCCAAGTTTTAAATGCACGCTCAAAACTGGATCGATCTGAAAACCCCATGTTTTCTGCTATATCAGTTATTTCTCCTCCAGTGCATAATTCGCGTATTGCTTTATTTCGTTTTGCATGAATTAAAATATCCTTTAATTGTGCGTGTTCATTTTTGAGTTTCCGGCTTAGTGTTCTTTCGCTCATAGCCAAATTTCTTGAAATGATACTAAGGTTAAGTGTTGCTAAATGTTTACTTTTGGCGACCTGCTGGATTACGGCTGACACAGTATCTTTGACAGTACGTGATTCAATAACCTGATTTTCTACTTCCTGTTTGAGTAGTTTGTTTAATGCAGGGTTTCGGCCTGGTAATTTTCGGTTAAGAAAATTATTTGAATAGGTAAGAGTTATTGTATTGTTAGGGCTGTTCACAATATTAACGGTTTCGTGAATGGTTACTTTTTTATCGAAAATGTTTGCAATTATTTGCAAAGGTAAAACATCAGGAGCACAAAAATATTGGATGGTTTTAATGATCCTATTCGCACAAATAATCATATAAGTTTCTTGAATGGCATGTAATTCGTTTGGAGGGGATAGAATAATTGAAAATGTATAGATGTGATTTTCTAACTGTAATGGTGCTTCAAATTCTGCGTCAAGGTAGGAGTACTCCAAGTAATGATTTATGGCATCTTTTAAGGTGTCACAAGTTTGTAAATACAAACCTAATACCCCCATTTGCGCCGGAGAGTATTGCTGCCCTAACCTGAAGCCAATGTCGGCGATACCGTAATCTTGAATAATAAGCTGTAAAAGGTGAATGAATTTAGCCACTTCAATTTTATCGTGGGATTGTATATCCGTGGGCAGTTTAAACAGGGCCTTTATTTCTTGATATACCTTAGGTCGATCGGCCAGAGCCGATTCAAGGTTACTTATAAATTTAAGTGAGATGGTGTTATCCATCATGCCAATGCCATCGATCACTAACTAAGCCCTGAGCGGGTCTCGCCCACCTTTAAAGCGTTCATCTTATTGTAGCTGCTCTTGGTGTTACTGCTTATGCCACTAGGCCTGAAAAATATTCAAATTGGTTTCTATATCTAAGCCAAATGGCAGGGTATTAGTATGCTGCTCTATGCCCAATAGCTGGCGAGCGCACTGCATGACGTGTTTAGGGGTTATTTCAATGCCCGATTCTTGATCCGCTTGTAGGGTAGTGGGGTTAATCTTTAACACGTTATGTTGTGCATCCGTGGCCCCCACTACCTTGTTGGCCCAGGGGGCATTCTTTTGCATGAACACAGTACTGCCAATGGGCCAATGATCTTTTCCTGCTTTGTCGTTGTATTGAGGAGTACGTGAAAAATCAGAGGCCACCATCACAGTTAGGCGGTCAGCTATGCCCAATTGCTCAGCTAAGAACCACAGGCACTCAATACCTTCAGTAAGGCCACCTAAGGCTTCTGCATGGTCAATATCATGGTTGCTATGGGTGTCGAAGCCGCCCTTGTTAAGGTCGGCAGCAATACTTAACCCAGACTTGAAACCCAAAATAGCGTACAGGGCCTGCTTGTTGAAGCTGTTGCTCAAATCAAACCTGCCCGCATCAATTGACTCTAGTAATTGTCCAAAATTTTCAAAGCCGCCACTGCTGCTCACTGCGGCTAGAAACTCTTGTTGGCTTTTGGCTTGTTTGGATAAAAGCGTGTCATCACTGGCCTTGTCTTGCGCGCGCCTTAATTGAAATTTTTTAACGAGATTATAATCGTCCTGGGGCAGGGACAGTGAAGAGTGGTTATAACGTCTGGCATTGGGGTTTATAAGCGAGGTAAGGGTGTCATCATTCTTGCCAATAATGGTGGGTGTGACCACACCTTCAGAGCGAAAGTGGCCGCCGTTCACTATGCACGGCATGGCAAAGCCATCGCTGTGTACCGAAGCGTACAGGGCCGACAAACTGGGGTAGCCCTTGGCGATGTTGCCGCTAAAATTATAGTCCCGCCCGGCAGTATGTGAGTTGGTTGAACTATTAATACCGTTCACCACTAACATGCGATCGTGTAAGTTTTCAAAAAATGAGCCGTTATTGGCAAACGGCGCATAGGCAATGTTGCCCGCCTTTTTAATGGTGTCAGAGTCGGCCCAGTTATTTATTTTTTTCTCACCGTCCATGTTGACCTTAGGGTCACAAAAGCTAGTGACGTCCCAGCCAGCATTGGCTTGAACAAAAACAAAAAACTGGCCACTAAAATCCTGTGGAGCTGCCCATAATTTTAGGCCCGGTAGTGTGCTGGCTAAGCTGGCGGCACCAAAATACTTTAAAAAATCTCTGCGTTGCATAATTGAACCCTATATTTAAAATTGTTTAGTTTTTAGTATCAACACTTATTCGTAAATAAAGGCTGGGTCCATCATTAGGGCTGCCAATACACCGCGCCAAGCGGTAAGGGTGTGATGAGTGTCCTGTGCCCAAACCGCTTCAGATACGCCCTGGGTATCGTAATATAAGCAGTCAATGTTGCTTTCTTTCATATCTGAATGCGCACCACGTTTAATCTTTGACTCTCTTAATTGGATGAACAGATCAAACGCCAATGAAACTTCTTGATCATCGATGTTATGTTTTTCGTTGAGTAGGCGTTCAAATAACACCACTAACTGATGCTTAACAAGCAGTGAGTTTTCATCGGTGAGCGCGCTGGTGGCCTCACTTTGCTTAATGGTGACATCAATGCTGGTATTATCATTTTCGGCCCACATCTGCATTTCAATTGAGATTTGGCCGGCATGATCAACGGGGACTTCAATTTCAAAGTATCGACTTGAGCAGCATAGGTAATAAGCTGTTTTGTCACCGCTTGTCAGTGAGTTTACTGGGCCACCGCTGGCGGTTATCCAGTCTGTATTGCTTACGAGTTGTGCCATATCTCCTTCTATAATGATATTTTGCTTAGCATCGGTAATACGTAACGATTGCCAAAACACTTTATTAGTGGGCTTTTCCATGCGAATTTTCACCTTACCGGCGGCCACGTCTACCTTATAGTTAATGGTTTGCATGCCCGAGGCTTCTTCACTGGGTAGTACCAACTTGGCTGAATGATAATTTCCTGGGGCTTGATCCCGCTCAACTGCGGTGAACAGCTTACGGTCATCTTTAGCTTGATTAAACTCAGTGGCAACGATGGCACATGAAGAGCTTAGAGCACTTTTTTCAGCCACACGGGCCATAACGTTACTAATAGAGCGTGAACGTTGTTCAACTTCGTTTGAATCTATGCCGCCATAATAAATATTATAGTCATTGGTTAAATGTGGACGCTCTTCTTTCCAAATAAAGCCGCTTAATGATTTAATTTTTGCTTGTAATTGCTCTGGGGTTAATAAACGGGAACCACCGCCGTGTATATTTAAACGGGTTGCATCAACCTCACTGCCTGTTTTTTTATGGGCGCGAAAATAATCAGAAGAAAGCATATCAACCAGTAACGTTTTTAGGTTTAGGTGCTCTCTAAAATCGCTAGCCAGTGACTCAATTAGGGTGGCTTGTGCATCTAGTTGATGGCGTTGGCTTGAAGCGGACAAAAGCTCTTCCCCAAAAATAGCGGGCCACCAAAACTTAACGGTGCCCGTAGCAAAACGGTCATCTAACACTAGCTGATGAGCTAACCAATTTAGGCTGTTGCTGTTGTCTTGGCTGACATTGTTATAAAAACCCGGTTCACGCATGTCTCGGTACCAGGTATCACCGGTTTGATAGGGCGAGTCTTTATCAGTTTCAGCATATTCAGCATCCAGTGAGTCTAAGCCATAACGGCGATCTTTAAATATGCCCTGGCCACCAAAATTTTGAAAAGCCCCGGCTATAGGATCTAACGTTGCGTGACAGACAGTACAAGCTGGGTTATTCATGGTGGGGTTTTCAACGTCACTTAATGCGTCATTACTAATTTCGCGGGCGCTGGAATCTTCAACATCAAAACCTAAAAAGTGTTTCAGGGTAGCACTGGCACGTGCTCTGTTGCGGTTGGTGGCAGTGGTGGGGTACTTATTTAAATAGGCGTAGCTGGTTAATAGGCCTGCGTGGGGGATTTGAGTGCTTGAATCCACATCAAAGTCGGTAAAGCGACCCATAATTAAACTCTGGCCTAAGTTTTGAACCGGTTTAAATGCAGGGTCGGTTTGCATATGGGCTTTAAACAAGCGTGCGCTTTTTATGCTGGCAAGTGTGTAATCCGCGGTTAAAATTTCACTGTAAGGGCGATCGTTTTCAATCACGTATGCCATCAGCTCTAAGGGTTCCTCTTCTAGCTCTTGTGCCAATTCATCGCGCTCATCAGTGCTGGTGGCGATGCTTTTATATTCAGAGTAATGTTTTTCTATGCCTTGACCAATTTCACGATAAGCGTTGGCCACTAGGCGGCGAACAAGTAACTGGTCGTTGGCTGAGGTTTTAATAAACTCATGAAAACCATCCCCTTGTAACAAATTTTTCAATGCCTCAGTAAAGTCACTGTTATTGAGTTGATCTACTTCTGTTAACTTTAATGCAGCCGGTATATGGCCGGTTAATATTAAACTCGCGCGGCGATAAGTGGTGGCTTGGGACTCTAGGGTATAGCTATTGCTTTGGTCCTGACCCGCTTGCTCTAAATCGCTTTGATCTTGCTTGTTGTCTGTTTCGTCGTCAGGGTTGTTTAAAGTAATGCTGTCTATGTAAGCAACCCATAAACTGTATTCACTGGAAGATACTGCCAGTACCGAGCCTCCGCCGTGTTGGTTTAATCCGCGTGCTTTATCCTTAATGGTTTGTGCATTGTCTTCGCTTAATGACAAGAATCTGTCTAAAACATCTTTGTTATTAAATTCAACCTCACTTTGCCCTTGGGAGAAAATTAAATTGCTTGATGCGGCAATGCTGGTGGATGTGTGGCAAGCAACACATTTACTTTGAATAACTTGGTTATGTACCTCACTAAAATAGGTTTGTGTTAAGGGGCTTGAGTTTTCATCAGTAGAGTTTGAGGTATCTTCAGCGCTAGAGCCGTCGCTATTACCTGTACCGTTTGTGATATCGACAGAGCTAGAATTATTAGAGGTATCTGACTCATTATCCATACTGTCTGGAATCAGCGAGCCTGAGTTGTTCTGTTCCCCTTCATTGGGGATTAGAACCTCTTGCTCTAGGGGGTTTTGCTCGCCTTGTTGGCCAGAAGAGGAGGCTCCGCTGGCTTCTTGGAGCGTGTCTTGGTGGTCCGTTTTTTCAACGGTTTCAAACTCATGCTCCATGCTACAGGCGCTAAGTAATGCTATGCATGTAAACGCCATGAAAATTGATGTTGTGTGAGTCATAGTGGCAGCCCGTAGAGTTCTAATGGGGCTAAGTGTACGAAGTTGCCACTCTTGGGGTTATTACATGCGCCGCCATATATGCAGCATTTACAGACAAGGTTTTTTGGGGTTAAGACTTAAGTGATAGTGAGTTATTTCTAAAGGTAGGCAGGCAATAGAATAAGCCAAAAATAAAAAATCCCCATAGATGGCAGTCTATGGGGAAAGGGGACTAACAAAAGACGTTTAAGCAAACGAAACATTCATTTGCTTATCATACCTATGAAGCGTGAAAAGCTGTGCTAAGTTGTGTAAAGGATAAGTAAAGTAAAGGTAAGATTGAGGATGTTAAAGTTAAAGCCACAACTTTGTTACCTGGCTAATCACATAAAGGGCTTACGTTATGTCTAACCGCACCATAGAAATGAACGATACGCTTTACCAGTATTTGATAAACACTAGCTTGCGTGAATCAAAATTATTAAAAGATTTACGCCAACAAACCGCTAAAAATCCCATGGCGCGCATGCAAATTGGCCCGGAACAGGGCCAGTTTATGGGCTTGTTAAGCAAATTAATCGGTGCGCGTAATATTATAGAGGTGGGGGTCTTTACCGGTTACAGCTCAATTTGCATGGCACAAAATATTATTCGTCCTGGGTCTGTGATTTGTTGTGACGTGAGTAAGCAGTGGACCGATGTAGCCCAAAAATATTGGGCCTTGGCAAATGTTACGGATGTATGCGAATTACGTTTGGCACCTGCCTTGGACACGCTAAATGAGTTATTAAAGCAAGGTCGGGCGCGCAGTTTTGACATGGCATTTATTGATGCCGACAAAGAAAACTACGATGGCTACTATGAAAAATGCCTGCGCTTACTGCGCCCAGGTGGGCTTATTTTGTTGGATAACACTCTGTGGGGGGGGAGTGTGTGCGACCTAAGTAAACAAGACATTGATACACAAGCCATACGGGCACTGAACATTAAACTACAAAGCGACCAGCGAATCGACCTTAGTCACTTGCCCATAGGGGATGGTTTAACCTTGTGTTTAAAACGATAAAGTTTACTTTGAGCTTTTACTTTTAAATAGAATATCTAGTTGAGCAGGGTCTTTCATGAATCCGCGGATGCACAGGGAAACTTGCTCTCTTAAAAAGACGTCAAATTCACCTGGAATGTGCTCAAAATAATCATCAATGCTCAAAGATGCTAGGCCGTGTACTGTGGTCCAACAGCTGCGCGCCAACACTTCTGGGTCTTTATTTATAAATACCCCCGCTTCCATGCCTTTTACCACATAACTTGCAATCACTTGAAAGGCTGCGCCACCCGATTCCATTAATTCAGGGTAGTCCCGGCGATGTTTGATTTTACTGCCAAACATTAACTTATATTGCTCGGGATGCTCCATAGCAAAGTAAACATACGACATGCCCGCCTCAATGAGCGCCATGAATGCCAACGGGCTGGGTTGTTGTGATTTCAGGCACGCAAGCTCGCGAAAGCCTTTGCAAGCCAATACCACCAATAGATGGTTTTTATCTTTAAAGTGCCGATAAGGGGCCGTTTGAGAGACGCCAATGTCGCGGGCTAACGCTCTTAAACTTAGCTTTTCAACCCCTTCGTTTTTAATGCGCAGCAAGGCCGCTTGCATTAATGCACTGGGCACATCGCCATGGTGGTACTGATTTTTGTTATTGCTCATGGAAAGCTTCTAGTGTTGACAGTGCTAACATTTAATCTTAAAATGTTTTCAGTGTCAACATTCTGGGTGGTTTTTGTACTTTGATATCTTTAACTCAGATTCGCTTATTATGACTAGGAGAGGCGCCATGGGGCTTTATCAGGATAAAAACCAATTTCTATTACTGGCAGCAGTGCTTGCAGGGTTACTTCTTTCATCGCTTAGCCTGCACGCTTCACCGGCATTATCAAACGTGAACTTAGTTCCTGTCAGTGTCATGAATGTGCATTATCAAGAATATGCAAAACCGGTGGTGGCCAGTGGTGTAGTAAGGCCAGTATCAGAGCAATCCTTAGCCTTTAAGGCAGCCGGTTTTGTTGATCAAGTACTGGTGAAAGAAGGTCAGTTTGTTAAGAAGGGTCAACCATTAGCGCGTTTGCTGCTTGATGAAATAGACGCTCAAGTGGCCAAAGCCACAGCGGTGTTAGATGATGCTCAGCGTCAGTTAGAGCGCATAACGACTCTAAAAGGGCGCCAGTTGGCGTCGGATGAACGCAATCACCAAGCTCACACGTCAGTACAAATTGCCCAAGCCGATTTAAATATTGCCCGCTTTAACCGCAAATATGCCGTTATTCACGCACCTACCAATGGACGAATTCTCACCCGCCATATCGAACCGCATGAACTGGTGCAATCAGGTCAAAAGGCGTTTGTCTTTGCCGATGCTCATAAAGGCTGGAGTGTGCGTTTGTCGGTGTCCGATGTGGATGTGGTGCAACTGCAATTGAATGATAAAGCGATGGTGCAGCTGGATGCTTACGCCGGGCAAACGTTTAAGGGCACAGTACGGGAAATTGCGGGGCGCAGTGATGCATTGTCGCAAACGTTTGAAGTGGATGTGTTACTTGAAAAGGCCCCAAAAATGTATTCTGGCTTGATTGCCCACACTCGTATTACCCCTGCTCATACCACGTCTTTAGTGGCCGTACCCTGGAGTGCTTTAATGGAGGCCAACGGAAGTCATGCCAGTGTATATGTGCTTAACGCACAAAATCATGCTGTGCTGCGTAATGTGACCTTACTGTATTTAGAGGATGACAACGCCATGGTGTCTCATGGCTTGGCAGAGGGTGAAAAAATTGTGGTACAAGGTGGCCCTTATATTATTGATGGGGCTCACATTAGCATCATTGAAGATACGTCGCCGTCTTTACTTCACTCTGCGTTACAAGCGCCAGCTAAATAATTAGGCAATTCTAGGAGACATTATGCAATTACCTGTTTTTGCCATTCGTAATTTTCAACTCACTTGGTTAGTCAGTAGCATGTTAGTGCTGCTGGGATTAGTCTCGTATTTCACTATGCCCCGCGCCGAAGATCCACAACTGGATGTGCCGGAAGTTAAAATCATTGTTATTAATCCCGGTACTAATCCTCGAGATATGGAGTCGTTAGTGGCCGACCCCATAGAAGAAGTGGTGAAGGAGCTCGACAACCTAAAGGAAATCAGTACGAATATTGAAGATGGTTTAGTTCATATTGATGTGGACTTTTTATACGGCACAGATGTGGATGATAACCTTGATGACGTACAAAATGCGGTAAATGGCATCCTAGATCAACTACCCGCCGGAATCGTAAAACTTAAAATAGATAAAAAAAGCATCAGTGATGTGCCCATTATTCAGCTGGCTTTAAGTAGCAGTAACGGCGACTTTTCTAGTATGCGTAAGTTTGGTGAGCGTCTTGAAAATAAAATTGAAAAAATAGGCGGTATTAAGCGCGTCGAAATTGAGGCAATGGCCAGTCTTGAAGTTCAAATATTATTACAACCTGCCAAATTGCATGCCCTAGGTTTAGGCTTAGAGCAAGTTCAACAGGCGGTAAGTCAGGCGGCAGCTAATATTCCTGGTGGCCATGTCCATGCAGGAAAACGTCGGTTTAGTGTGCTCACCAGCGGTGACTTTAAAGATTTAACTGAAATTGAAAATACCATCATAGCCTCTAGAAACGGCAAGCCCATTTATTTACGCAATATTGCTAACGTTACTATCAGTGATGGTTTACCCAGCTACCGTGCATTTTATCATGGCCAAAGCTCGGTCTTTTTAACTGTGATGCAGCGCCCAGGCAGTAATATTTTTAAGGTAAGTGAAGCGGTTTATGCTTTAGTAGACGAGTTTAAAAACACTTTACCCAATTCACTAAGCTTGCATGTGGTACACGAACAAAGCCAAGGGGTAGAGAAACGCATTAGCGGTTTCTTTTCCAATTTAATTCAAGGGCTTATTTTAGTGGCTATCGCGACTTTATTGGTGCTAGGCCGAGGGCCAAGCATTGTGGTGGTAATGGCCATTCCCGTATCTATTTTTATTGCCATTGGTTGGTTGGATATTACCGGTTTTGCGTTGCAGCAAATGAGCATAGTGGGGCTAGTGATTGCACTGGGATTGCTGGTGGATAATGCCATTGTGGTGACTGAAAATGTATTACGCCTACGTCGCAAAGGGCTGGATGCCAAAAGTGCCGCCGAACAAGGCAGCAGTCAGGTTGGGATGGCCATTTTAAGTGGCACACTCACCACAGTATTATCGTTTGTACCCATGTTAATGATGCAAAACAGTTCAGGCAGTTTTATACGCTCTATGCCGGTGACGGTAGTGCTTACGTTAATGGCATCACTGTTGGTGGCACTGACCCTAACACCGCTATTAAGCAGTATGATGAAAAAAAGTGCCATAAAACCCACACGCCTGCAAACCAAATTAGATACCCTAGCCGGTGGGCAATACCAGCAATCATTAACATGGGCGTTACAAAAACCCAAGTCTATTATGGGCATCGCCGTGGCCACGTTTGTTATTGCCATTGCGTTAATACCTTTCATTGGAGTGAGCCTTTTTCCCAAGGCAGAAAAACCCATGATTATTGTTAATGTGGAGTTACCCGAAGGCGCAAGCTTTGCGCAAACCCAAAAAAGCGCGTTGTTGATAGAAAAAGAGCTGAACGCAAGAGTATTAGTAAAAGACGTTATTGTGAATGTGGGCCGAGGTAACCCTGCCGCATATTATAATGTGAGCCCAGGCCGTCAAACACCCAACATAGCTCAGTTGTTAGTGAAGTTACATAACAGTGATTTGCAGACAGTTGAGCCGTTTGTAGCTGACTTGCGGCAGCAGCTAAACCGTTACCCTGGAGTAAAAGTCTCCATTAAGGAGTTTAATCAGGGACCCGGCATGGAGGCTCCTTTATCTATTAGGGTGATAGGTGAAGACTGGCAAAGTATTCGACTGTCTGCTTTTAAAGTTGAAAAAATTATTCGCCAGCACACAGGCACCGTGAATATAGAAAACGCCATCGGCAAACACAAGGTTGATGTGAAGCTAGTGATCAACCGTGATAAAGCGGCCATGTTAGATTTACCACTTAATCAAATAGATCAAAATATTCGTGCTGCGTTAGTGGGATTACCCATGGGCCGTTATAAGGACCAACAAGGGGATGAATTTAATATTGTTTTAAAATCAATAGACTCAAATGAGCCTCAACTTAAAGCATTTGATACCTTAATGCTGCAAACACCAGCAGGTGTGATGGTGCCATTAAAGCAAGTGGCCAAGGTCAGTTTGCAAACCAGTATGCCCAGATTTCAGCACCGTAACCTAGAGCGAACCGCGCGGATTACTTCGGATATACGTGCCGGATTTAATACCTCTAAAGTGACCTCGCAAGTGGTCAGTGACTTGTCGGCCTTGGTTTTACCAAAAGGCGTACGATTGTCGGTGGGCGGTGAACAAGAGAGTCGTCAAGAAAGTTTTGGCGGCATGGCTAAGGCGCTCATTGTGGCCATGCTGGGTATTTTTGCGGTACTGGTGGTGCAGTTTAGGTCATTCAAGCAACCACTTATTGTATTCAGTGCCATACCTTTTGCCGCTACGGGCGCTTTTTTTGCGCTCTTTTTAAGTGGCCATACGTTTTCGTTTACGGCGTTTGTAGGATTAACGTCGTTGGTGGGTATTGTGGTGAATAACGCGATTATTCTCATTGACACCGCCAATCAAAAAGCCGGACAAGGCATAGACTTACGTGATGCTATTTTGCAAAGTGCGCAAACGCGGATGACCCCTATATTACTCACCACCATGACCACTATTGCCGGGCTGTTGCCTTTGACATTAAGTGGCTCATCCATGTGGGCACCTATGGGCTGGACGATAATTGGTGGTTTATTAGTTTCCACTTTATTGACACTGTTTGTAGTGCCTATCTTGTATCTACTGTTTACTAAGGCGCCACAAATTGTTCATAATCCCCAAATAAGTATTCAAAGTTAATAGGTTAAATCGTGACAGAACTTGAAAAAATGCTGGCGGGTGTATCATTTAACCCCATAGATATTGAGCTTAGGCTGCTGCGGGAAAAAGCTCGGCTTGCCTGTGGTAAATACAATAGCCACCCCAGTAAAGGCAACTTAAAACACGTAACACGGCTGTTTAATTCATTAAGGGGCGCGGTGATTGAGCCGGGCTTTCAATGTGATTATGGCGGGCAAATCAGTGTGGGAGAAAATTTTTACGCGAACTTTAATTGTGTATTGTTAGACAGCGCCAGGATCAATATTGGGGATAATGTACTACTTGGACCTGGAGTACATATTTACACCGTAGATCACCCTCGTGACGTCACACAGAGGCGCAGCGGACAATGCCATGCACAACCTGTCACTTTGGGGAATAGTGTATGGGTAGGGGGCGGCGCTAAAATATTGCCAGGCATCACGATTGGCGACAATGTCATTATCCCTGCTAATGCAGTGGTCACTAAGAACGTGCCAACTGGGCAGCGTTACGTTTAAAAACCCTCACACAAAGCAATCTAAACTAGGTTGCTCATTTTCCCCTGTAAAAAGTCTTGTAAATTTTGAGTCGCAATGGCCATTAAACGTTTACGGGCGGTTAACGTAGCCCAAGCGATGTGCGGGGTAATAGTAGCAGTATCTGCTTTTATTAATGGATTGTTTTTAGCGGGAGGCTCCATCGCTAATACATCCAAGGCTGCCCCTGCGATAACTTTTTCTTGCAGTGCGTGAAATAAATCCACTTCGTTAATGAGCGGGCCGCGACCGGTATTAATTAAGTAGGCGCTATTTTTCATGCTGCTTAAAAATTTAGCGTTTATAAATCCGTTATTATCGGCTGTGAGTGGACAGTGTAAGCTAATGACGTCACAGCGACGTGCCAATTCATTCAAGGGTACAAAATCTATTCCTGCGGGTAGTCCATGGGGTTGAGTGCGTGAAAAAATTAAAACCTTCATACCAAAAGCCAAAGCAATCTGGGCTACTTTTTTACCTATAGCGCCATAACCCACAATGCCCATGGTTAAATTGTTCAACTCAATCATAGAATGATCGTAATAACAAAAATCAGGTGAATTGGACCAGCGGTTTTGTTTAACGCTGTCATCATAGTGCGCCACCGGTTGCGCCCAGTTGAGCAGTTGCGAAAATACAAATTGCGCCACAGAGTCAGTGCCATAACCTGGGGTGTTGGTCACTATAATACCCTGTTTTTTAGCCGCAACCGTATCCACCACATTCACGCCCGTAGCCGTCACACCGATATATTTAAGTTTAGGAAGTTGGGCAATAATTTGAGAATCCAGCACGACCTTATTGGTGAATACAATGTGCGCATCATGGCAGCGTTCTAATACTTGACTGTGAGATGTGCGTTCATATATGTCACATTCCCCTAAGGCCTCAATAGGTTGCCAGGATAAATCCCCTGGATTCAAGGTGAAGCCATCTAAGATCACTATTTTCATGATTAAAACTGATCCCTTTACAATCTACTATTTATAACAAAACTATCAATATCTAAGGGTAAGTATAAACCCTAATGGAATAACAAAAATAGTCCTCTTAAAGGCGAGCAAAATTTACACGGCTAGGTCATTGAAATAAAAGGTGAACTTGTTCGAAGTGATTATTATTTGAGCTGATCTATACTGATGTAAACGTCAACTCTTATCATTAGTCTCCCTTCTCACTAGCTTGAGCTGAGTGATTCGGGATAAAAGAAGTAGGCTTGTGTGAATAAAAATGTGCCGGTAAGTGAATTACAAATAGGAATGTACATATCGGATGTGGGTAATGAATGGATTCCCGCTAAGCGTAAAAAGCGCAAAGGCTATATACGCTCGCAAGCCACCATAGACAAAATATTGTCTTTAGGTGTTAAGGCGGTGTGCATTGAGTTTCCAAGTGAAACAACACCTTCTGATGTGGATAGTGAACCAGAGCAAGCGAACACTTCCAAGGCACTAGGTTCTGGCTTGGGTAAAATTGTTAAAATTACCGATAAAATTGTCATGAATGATAGTAAACATGCTCAAAAGCATGGAGACTTTGTAGAAGAGCAGCCAGATAAAAAGCTGGTTAAAAAAACGCTAAAAAAAACCAGCTCCATAAAAGAAATACCAACAGTTTCTGAAGACTCAACCATCGCACCTCGTGCTGGTTTATTAGATGAAATAAAAAATAATAAAAACCCGAGCGGCAGCGAAACCTCCTTGCCTAAAAAAGGGGGCTTGCTAGACGAAATAAAGGCTAATCAAAAAAATGACGTGAGTATTCCCACCACTGACGAAAAATCTCACCCAGCACCTAGAGAGGGCATTGCTCAGCGTGCTAAAAAATACCTCCCTGGGGCTGTGGTGATACCCTTTGCCCAAGAATATGATCGCGCTCGCACGCTGCACAGTGAGGCTAAGGAACAGGTAGAAGAAGCTATGTTACTGGCCAAGGTAGGTAAACCATTTGATATAGATGGCATTGAGAAAATGGCCGATGGTTTAATTGATTCGATTATTTCTAACCGCAATACCTTATGCATGATGACGGCATTAAAAAGCCAAGATAATTATTTGTACGAACACTCGGTGAATTGCGGTGTATTAACAGGAATTTTTGCTCGGCATCTTAAGCTCTCAATTGATATTGTGCATGACTTAGTAACAGGCGCCATACTGCACGATATTGGCATGATTGAGGTGCCTCAAGAAATCATCAATAAATCCAGTAAGTTAACGCCAGCAGAAGAAAAAGAAATGCAACGGCATATTGTAACGGGTCGAAAGATTTTAGAAAAAAACCGAGGGGTACCGGCCATCGCCTTTGAAGTATGTAAACAGCACCATGAACGACTTGATGGGCAAGGTTACATGCAAAAGATGCATGGACATCAAGTTAACCAATACGGGCGTGTGGGAGCCATTGTGGATATGTATGATGCGTTGACTTCTAATCGGAATTATCGAAAGGCGTTTTCACCGGCGGCGGCCATGAAGAAACTACTTGAAATGAGTGGTAGTCAATTGGATGCTAAATTGGTGTACCAGTTTATTCAGTGTATTAATATTTATCCGGTGGGCAGTCTAGTGCAACTAGATGATTCACGTGTGGGGGTGGTGCACGAATTAAACGTATTTAAAAAAGATAAACCTAAAGTCAGAGTTTTTTACAGTGGTAAGGATAAAAACTATTTCGAGGCAAAAACAGTGGATTTAGCGGATCCTAATGTACGTATTAAAATTAAACAAGGATTGGACATAGAGGATTTTGATATTGAGCTTGAAGACGTTATTTAGACCCACCTAGAATTAAAGTGGACCTAAATAAACGATTATAGTGTCTTGTTTAAACGTTGCTTAAACGTCGTTTGAGCGACGCTTAACTAGGAACTGATTAATAACCTGATCAACACTGGCTTTACCTGCTCCCATAAAAATAAGCGGCATAAAGGCAATCATATAGATTAATGGAATTTTGTAATTACCAAACCCTTTATCGCTGATGGCATAACCACGTACCATGTCACTGAATGACGTCCATCCTTCGGCAGGAATATGCACCGCAATGGTCGCCACTATGGTTAATATCAATAGAGAAATGGACACATAGCGTGTACCCAGACCAAGAAGCAGTGCGATACCGCCTAATAATTCAAACCAAGTGGCCATAAACCAGCTAATTTGCGGGTCTATAACACTAAATGGAAATGGAAAATTTGCTTGTATGTGTTGGAACCAATTTTCACCATTGAATTTTTGTAAACCCGCCTCCCAAAACTCCCACGCTAATAACAGACGTAACATCAGTAAAGGAAAGAACTGGCCAACTTTATTCAGTTGCTGGCGAAATGATTGCTCAAGGGATAAAAGCTTTTCCATATAACGTCTCTCTTTCATGGGTCACTCGCAGCTAAGATAAATTACGGTGCCTGCCATATGGACTCATAACGAGATAAGCCATGGCCAAGTTGCACTTGCAGCTGCTGAACCTTTATAGAGTGACTGTTAGGCTCTAGAGTTCCACTAATAATCACTTTTTTGTTCACATGGCGCACAAGCGTGTCGCGACTAATGTCCAGAAGCGTATACACCTCTTTGTTAGGGGTCAGCAATATAAAGTCTTTTTCTTGGCTTATATGGCTTTCAAATTGCTGAAGGGGGCATAAGTGTCCATGCTTGGCACAATCAAGGCCCACTATTTGGCCCTGAATGGCATCCCCCCATACGCTCAAACTGATTAGGGGCAGCAGACAAGCCGTAAAAATGCGGTGACAGCTTATTAATCTGGACATAGTATTTTCACCAATTAAGTGAAGGTTTCTACTAGATTAGACCTTCAGGGGCGTAAGGTCTAATAGGGCATCATAATGCGCTAGAAAAGGGCGTGGCGGGTGATCCACCTAACTAATTGGTGCGTAATTTTACGTAGTACAGCTAAACTTCATTTAGCTGTACTAAAGTTGTAGAAAGCGCTGGCCAGAAAAACCCGCTAAGATTATGATTGCACGCGATAAAATAGTTGAGAAATATCATGGCAAAAAGTCGTATTAAGCTTGAGTATC
>MAAA01014126.1_pt1 | contig 19630 bp, 19 predicted proteins | sample 1115971 | NCBI WGS metagenome assembly MAAA01 (sample SAMN04961123, study PRJNA320927) | seawater metagenome | isolation source: sample BD02T6 sea water enriched with oil for 6 days | place: USA:Gulf of Mexico | collected 2013-07-27 | reverse complement strand
GCGTTTGGATCAGTTTTCGTTTGCCCGCGGATACCTATACCTCCACCCTGGGGGTTAACTATCCGTTAAATTTCAATAGCGCCGTGGATCTTTCCTGGCTGTATGTGGATGTATCCGCTAAGGGCATTGATTACCAACGGCAGATAATACAGCTTAATTTTCTTAAGGTATTTTGAGGTACAATTATTCATTAACCGAATAACTTGTATCCGAACTCTGTTTTTCTATAAGTAGTTAAAAAGGAGCATGCTTGTTTCATACCTAATGGTTTTATTGGCAATTTTTAAATTTGCTCCATGGATTTCACCCTGCAAGGATGTCCTCCATGTTGAAAAACAGTTCACTCACCCGCTCTTGATATTACTCCTGTAATGATGCCGTTAGCGGGGATTGTAGAAATGCCTTCAGGTCTTTTGCTGTCTGTTGTGGCGCTTCTTCCATGGGGATATGGCCAAGTTCTGGGTAGGTGATCATTTTTGCATGGGGCATATATTGCTTAAAGTGACTGGCGTATTTTGGAAGTATCCAGCTGTCTTTTTCTCCCCACATGATGAGAGTAGGCAATTTTAAATCGGCTAATTTTTCGGTTGAATCATAACTATTGGGATGAGTCATGCGTTGTACCGTAGCATCTCTGTTGCCTGCCCGCAGGGTTAAATCAAAGTAGCGATCTATCATTTCGTCACTCACTTTATCAGGGTCACCATAGACATCTTTAATGTTTAAGCCCACCGTCCATTTTGGTGTCATCACCGTCAGTAAATTATTGATAACGGGCATGCTATAGGCTCTTAATATGAGTGGAATAGATTCTTGCGGTGGGATGCCCCGTGAATCAATCAGCACCAGGGCGCTCACCTTTTCCGGTTGTTGTAATGCGTAGTGCCAGGCAATGGCGCCGCCCATGGAATTACCCACAATAGTAAATTTCTCCAGGCTAATAGCATCAACAAAGTTATTGATGAATTGTGCTACCTGTTGCCACTTGTATTGGTTTTTGGGGTGGGGGCCGGTTAGGCCATGGCCAGGCAGGTCGAGGCTAATCACACGGTAATCCGCTGCCAAAATATCGGCCCATCCTTGCCAGGTATGAAGTGAGGCGTTTGATCCGTGTAATAGGAGAACTGCCGGGCCCTCTCCCACATCTCGATAGTGAACATTCATGCCATCCAGCTTAATGAAGCGGGAGTGATTGTCGGTGTATTTAACAATAAGGTCTTCAACCGGTTTGTCAGCATGAAAGCCGCAGCCGCATGTGAGCAAGAGCAGGCTGGTCAGGATAATAAAATAAAATTTTTTCACAAAGTTTCCATCCGTTAAGTGTGATTATGTGTAGGAAGTTAATAAATTATTGTGAAATAGGTTAGGGCTTGTGGGTCCTGGAGACTATGAGATAAGGCGTCAACTTTGAGGATGTATCGCGACACTTGTCTCAGGCTTATGGATTGAATGGGAACGGACAGGAAAGAAAGTAGCCGCTGTATTTTAGCCCGCTTCCAGAGATTTACGGAATTCACTGGGGGTTTGACCGGTCCAGCGTTTAAAGGACTTCCGGTAAACACTGGGCTCGGAAAAACCCAACAAGTAGGCCTGTTCGTCGATGCTGATGGTATTTTGTTTAAGTTGAAAGGTGGCGAATTCGGTGCGAACTTCATCCAGTAGTTGCTGAAATTGTTGCTCTTTTTCCTTGAGTTTACGCTGCAGGGTACGGGCGCTTATGCACAGGTTTCCGGCGACACGTTCAATATCAATCTTGTTGCCATCGATGCATCTTACCATCTCGTGCCGAACCCGGTTTGAGAAGTCATGTTCATCTTCTATTTTATTGAGGATGGAATGTGACTGCATTGTTAGCAGCTGATGAAGAGCCGGGTTGGCTGTTAACAGAGGTACATCCAGCAGTTTACGGCACAGAACCAGCTTGTCTTGAGACTGGGAAAAGAGTACGTGGCAGGCAAACACTTTTTGATATTCCTGGCTGGATTCAGGTTTGGGCCGTTTCAGCTCGACCCGAATGAGTTGGTCACTCCTGCCGGTGAGTAAACGAGTGCAGTTCATGAGCGCCACAAAAAAGGAATCGACCATGCCCGGGTCTGCCTTGTCTTCCATGGCTGGGTGAATCCACATGCTGGCGCTCACCGTGGGCGCTGAATCGGACTCCAATATGTCTAACCTTAAACCTTCCCCGCACGCTTTTTGATAAGTAACAAAGTTCAATAGCGCGTCTAAACCTGTTTTGGCCGTGGCGGCTAGATGCCCCACAATTCCCAACATAAATGGTTGATAGTGCAGGCCGTGTTGCAGTCCGAAGTTTTCACCCTGCCAGTATTTCTGAGCGAGATTATAAATTTCAATGGAATAGGCACAGCTAATTCTTAGGTCAGTGTCTTCTAGATTGAAGGCACTCAGACCCACTTCATCTTGTAATGTCTGGATGTCCAAGCCCATTTGCTGCAGGGCAGACAGTATCGCCTTGATTCCCGAACTTGAGATGGAAGGTAATGCAGAGTTTAAGGCCATGGGTATTACTGGGTCAGATGAATGTTAAGACCAGTATAGTCATTTGTGTCCATCAGTTTAAGCGTTGCCTGGCACTAATCAGTGTGTTTCTGCTACCAGCACTATCACCCCAGGTGAATGTGCTCCACCAGATAATCTAAAAAACTTCTTAATCTTGGGCTCATTTCGCTATCGCCATAAAATACCGCATGGATGGGTATGGCCAGTGGATGTGTCTCTTTTTCCAGTACACATACCAGCTTGCCAGCCAATACATCTTGTTCGGTAATAAAGGATGAGATGCAAGCCACTCCACACCCCTGAATAGCCAGTTGTTTTAAGGTTTCACCGTTGTCGCTTAAAATGTCAGGCTGGACCCTGAGCCACTCGCCGTTTTCAGCAAGCAGTGGCCAGGTATTTAATTTCTCCGGTTTAAGTAAACCCAGACAGGCATGCTCTGTTAGATCCACAACCGCGGAAATTTGGCCGTTCTACTGCAAGTACTCAGGAGAGGCATATAATTTTCGGTAGCTGTTGCCGAGCTTTCTGGCTTTAAGACTGGAGTCACTTAAATCACCCACACGAATGGCCACATCGACATTGCGCTCAATTAAATTTACCTGGGGTTCATTGGAGGTGAGCACCAGTTTGATTTTTTTAAATTTCTTTTTAAAGCCGGCAATAACCGGTGTTATGGCATGTAGGGTAAATGGTGTGGCCGCATCTACCCTTATGGTGCCCTGGGGTTGTTCATGAATCTGACTCAGGTGGCTTTCCACACTGCTGATTTTATCAATGATCTCCAGTGCTTGATGGTAGAGCCACTCCCCTTCGGCGGTTAATTTTATTTTTCGGGTGGTACGATTTAATATTTCTACTTTAAGTTTTCCTTCCAGCTTTTGAATGCTGCGACTCACCACAGAGGGCGCTATGGCTAATTCTTCGGCGGCTTTAGTAAAGTTGCCATATTTTACCACGGCAACAAATATTTCCAGCTGGAGTACTTCGGTATTGATCATTCCAATTAATGCCAGATTAGCAACAGTGTTTTGAAATTGTAACGATTTATTATTAAATATAAAGTGGCTATATTTGGTTCGCCTTCTAATGCTGTCGAAAAAACTTGTAGTGAAATTGACAACAAGGAAGTAAAAATTTTTTACATGAAATTAGTATTGATTAAAAATAGCTGGAATCAGTCGCTATTTTTGACCATAAAATAAATTTATAAATTAAAGTGAATTATCCCTGATAATTTAATGGATTTGATAATGAAGATTAACTTAAAAAGATTGATGCTGATTTTAAGCGCACTGATTTTTCTCAATAGTGCGGCCCATACCGAAACGACAGAGTCACAAGTCAGTAGTGATACTGAACATGTCAAAGTAAAGCGAGCGTTATTAGCCAGTAGCCTCATGCCAAATATAGAGGGTTATAAGCTCACTTCGGTCACGGTTGAAATAAAACCGGGAGTTACAGTTCCTGTTCATCAACATGATGCGTTTGTTTTTGTTTACGTGTTACAGGGGACGATTATATCGCGACTGAATAATCAAGCTGAGGTGGAATATCAGGCTGGAGAGTATTGGCTGGAATTACCGGGGGAGTCTCACAGTCTCACTAAAAATCCTAGCAAGACTGAAAAGGCTATGTTATTGGCGGTATTTGTTGCCAGAGATGGTGCCAGGCTCACCACTTCTGCACAGTTAACCCGTCAAGATAAATAATTTTAGCTTGAGCGTTATTATAAAATAACTGTTACTTAAATTGCTGGTGACTGATGAGTTTTGCTGGACTAAAACTAGCACAAAACGGGTCGGGCATTAAAAGGAAATACTTATGCAAATTGCTATTGTTGTTTATCCGGGTATGACCGCCCTGGATGCGATTGGGCCCTATGAGGTCTTTAACTTTACTCCAGGTGTTGAAATTAGATTTGTGAGTGATGTGGCTGGGCCCATAGTCACCGATAGCGGTGTACTGGTGATAGCTGCCACCCATTCTTATGGTGAAACCCCCAAGCCGGATATCGTTTTAGTTCCGGGCTCGTCCGCAGATACTACCACAGCCATGGCCAATGGAAAATTGCTGACCTGGTTAAAACAGGTGCATCAAACCAGTCAATTAACCTTGTCAGTCTGTTCGGGTGCCCTAGTCTTGGGTGCAGCAGGTATACTCGAAGGCCATGCTGCCACCACTCACTGGATCGGACAGAAAGCACTTAGTAGTTTTGGTGCCGAAGCCAGGAGAAGTGAAAGAGTGGTTAAGTCGGGAAAAATAATGACGGCGGCCGGGGTTTCAGCGGGTATTGATCTGGCACTCACTGTGGTAAAAGAGCTTTATGGCCAGCAGAGGGCTGAGATTATTCAGCTGCTAATTGAATATGACCCACAGCCACCGGTTGACTCAGGCCATACTGAAAAAGCGTCCAAGGCCGTGTATGAAATTGCTAAAGCAGAAATGATTCAAGCTGCAAAAAATCCCAGAAATGCCATATATGTGCCTAAAATTTTATGGAGTCAGCTATTGAAAAAGATACGAAAGAAACAGGCTTTAAAAAAATAGTTAATAATTTAAATACAAATTAATTTTATATCGTTAAAAAAGGAGTAGCCCATGTTTGAACTTGTGGCCGGAGTTTTAATTGTTGTTCCCATGGTTCTATTGACACGCAGACAGCATTATCAAAGTTGGTTTTATTCACTTTCACTAGTGAGCTTGCCTTTGATTTACATGGGTTTTGGGGTATTTGCTCATGGTGAAGAGGTTGTCATGAAGGAATTACTCTATGGCCTACCCTTCATTCTGACAGGTCTGTTGGCTCTGTTTTTTAGTTTCAAACACTCAGCCTATCTGGTAGCGATATTGTGGTTTGGCCATGGCGGTTATGATTTGTATCATGACTATTTATTTATCAATAACGGGGTATGGTCATGGTACCCGCTATTTTGTGCCGCCATTGATGTGACTCTGGCCGGGTACATATTCTATTCAGCAAAACAGTGGCCTCAATCAAACATCAGACTTGCCGATGAATATGCATAGGTAACAACCTATAGAGCTCTGGATTCTTTAATTGATATTGGCGATTACTAAATCATGCCCTAGGCATAACCTGGGGCAATTCTTACCAGTCTGAGTTTCTGTTTTCGTTATAGCTTCAAGCCGTTCAATTAAATGAAATGTGTCGAGTTTAAATTACAAAGTCAATGTAGTTGGATTCTAATACTCACAGGTAGCAATGACTTGAGTCCCTTGGAGCTGCTAACGTCCATTTAGCTGCAAGCGCATAATCACTAGCTTCATATAACCTTTCCAATGATGTGTGGTCATCCCAACAACAGGATGTCATTCGGACTGCAAATTTACCTCGTAATTCAATTAATTCAGGCTCATAAGCCATTGATATCTGTATTTTTTCGCTGGCACGTTATCTGCTGTCAGTAGATCTGATGATAGAAGGTTTTTCAGTGACGGCATTTTTTTAGCTACTATGGAGCAAGGAGGTTCTTTGGAAGAGGCGTGATGCTTAACTTAATTATTTTGTTTAAGAAGTAATGAGAGGAAAATTTAGCATGATGGAATTTTATGGAGTAATTAAAGTATCAACCAGTATTTTTTTGCTACAGACAATTTATTGTTTTGCCTTTTTTGATGGGGTGCTTGATAAAACATTGCTGGCTGCATTGGCCTCTAGCGCAGGTTATTTGTTGGGTATTTCCATGGGGTTGAGTTCTGCGGTCCATTATTTGGGTCTGCCCAATGTGTATTTGAAATATCGTCGTCACCTTGGTGTCACCGGTTTTTTATACGCGCTCATTTATTCGATCGCTCTGTTGGCAATATCTCCCCAGAGTTATCTCAATGAATTCCCTTTCAGGCTTTTTACAGCCATAAATCTACTGGGTATTTTTTCCATGGCAGTGCTAGCGGTAATGGCACTGTTATCCAATAATTTTGCCATTTCTTTTCTTGGTTTTAAGTGTTGGAAAAATATCATGGGCCTGGGTTATTGGGCCTATTTTTCATTGGTGTTGCGAGCAAGTTTAATAGAGGCTGATGTTTGGTTGTCATGGATAATCACTCCCACTACGCTGCCGCCACCACGGCTACTGCTTTCGGTTTTTGCCATAGCTGTGATTGTCTTGGGTTTGTCGCGGCAGGTTAAAGCAAAACGCCCACTACAGGTTTTCCAATCTTGATAGCCTAATTAAAGTGTACAGCAATAAAAAATTGTCACAAATTTGGATTTGATCTTGGGCTCTGGTCTGTCTCAAGATTAACTCATATTTCCCAGCAGAAATCCTACACCATTTATTTAAGCATTAGTTGTTGTTCGCACAACATAATGTCATTTAGACAGCAAAAAAACTCTACTTATCAACGCACTATTGAGCATAAACCCTTGATATACAGGTGTTTTGTGCCTGGCACGGTAACTGCTAAAGAGGGCGTAGGGAAAAATAAACAGGGTGTAAACCTAATCTGTAGCGGAAAAGTTTTTAGCTATGAATGAAATACACAAGGTTTGCTTTAGAACGGAATCGCAATGGGGTTTTGTTCTTATATTAACGATTGGAAAGCGTAGCAATTCTATTTTCAAAAAATAACATATTGAAAATGTGAACAACAGTAAGTGAAGACTTTATCAAGACATAACACTAATGAGTAAATAAAAGAGAAGTAAAAAATATGAAGTTATTAAAATCTATAGTTGTGCCATGGGCGCTGCTTCTGTCTGTAAATGTACTTGCACACGGTTGGAACAGCTCGCGCCCTGATTCCCACGCGCCCATTTCAGTGATGGGAGATCATATCCACAAGGCGGGGGAGACTATGCTGTCTTATCGTCATATGCAAATGAATATGGACTCCCTTGTGGACGGTAACTCCAGTATTTCGGCCGCTAATTTATTGGAGAGTTCCGCGTACATGATGGCGCCGACAAAAATGAGCATGACTATGGATATGTTGGGGTTTATGTATGCGCCTACCGATTCAACCACGTTAATGATGATGGCGGTGTACCATGATAAAGACATGGATATGATAATGCAGAGCTCCATGGGGAATGTGATGCAGCAATCAATGAACAGCTCTGGTGTGGGTGATTTAAAACTGGGTGCCCTGCACAGTATTTATGACTCGAGTAAACATAAGGTTCATCTTAATTTAATGATGAGTCTGCCCACAGGGGCCATTGATGAAAAGAATAATGGCCAGGCCTTGCCTTATGGTATGCAACTTGGCTCCGGCACCTATGATTTATTACCGGGCATTACCTATGCCGCACAGTATTATAAATATTCCTGGGGTGCCCAAGCCACTGCAACCATCAGGTTGGGAGATAATGATCGCGACTACACCCTTGGAGATCGTTATCAGATTCAGGCCTGGCTGCAAAAGCCTGTCTTTAAAATAGTTTCTGTCTCTGCCAGGGTTACGTATGAAAATTGGCAAAATATTGATGGTGAAGATGATCGACTGAATCCCATGATAAGTCCCCTGGCCGATGCCAATTTGCAGGCTGGGGATAGGGTGGTTATCGGTCTGGGTATTAATATGACGTTGCCAGCAGGCAACCGCCTTGCGCTGGAATATAACAAGCAAGTTGAGCAGAATCTTGATGGCCCGCAAATGGCACTGGATGATTCGTGGACGTTTGGCTGGCAGCTGAGTTTTAAATAGTGGGTAAGTCGTTATTTAAATTAACCCCATTTAGATTATTAAGGAAATATTAATGAGTGAACCCTTAACCTTGATTATTCAAGTAGTTTTAATTGGCATTGGTGCCACTATAGTAATGGATTTTTGGGCACTATTACTAAAGCGGTTATTAAACATTCCGCCATTAAATTGGGCCATGGTGGGCAGATGGATTGGCCACTTTCCAAGAGGACAATTCAGTCATGAAAATATTGCCAGTTCACCCGCTGTTTTTGGCGAGCTGGTAATGGGTTGGTTTAGCCATTACCTGATTGGCATACTGTTTTCTGCTTTTTTAGTTATATTTGTTGGCGAAAACTGGATACACAAACCAACGCTGTTGCCTGCTATGGTGTTTGGACTTATTTCTGTAGTGTGTCCTTTTTTTATTATGCAACCAGGGTTGGGCGCTGGAATTGCCGCCTCAAAAACTCCTACCCCGAATAAAGCTCGCACCTTAAGTTTACTGGCTCACAGCATGTTTGGTTTGGGACTATACGCAACGGCTTTGTTGTTAATCAATATCTAACGAATTTAGGTTGCTATTGTCGATAGCATATACATTTACCAATATATCTTAGTATATATTGGTAAATGTAGTCTTTAAAAGAATCGACGAAGATTTAAGCTAGTTGAAATAAGGGGGGCGCGGATGCTGAAGTTCTCGATTTATTCAGATAATGCGTACCTTACGGAACAAGATATTATTCTCCAGGCTTATTTGTTCAACCAGTTCATTGTGAAATTTATTTAAACACACATAGAGTGCTCGCCAGGTACTGCTGGCATTAATTGGCGCTGTGATGTTGTTGGTCAGTTGATTTAACTGGAATAAGGTTTCTCCCAGCATTTTATGTTCGCTCATCATCGCATCAATACTATTTTTAATTCCCTCTTTCCCCTCCTGCAAAAGCATGGGGAACAGTTTCTCTTTCTCCTTTCTCATGTGTGTATTTAAAACAGGCTCCAGTTCACTTAACAGAAAAGCCAATCCCAGTGGGCATTCAGGTTGATTGCCATGATCTAGCTCAACCCGTTTTGCCAATCGAATGAGTTGTGGGATATGCTGGCGGTACTGTTCATGATAGCAAAACAAAATATGTTCGATGAGGTCTGATGCACTGCGCTCGAGCCAGTTTTTATTCAGATTTCCAGAGTCTTTTAAGGCGCTCAATTGTTTGGCAATGATCTTTCCATCCAGTCCCTGTTCGTCTGCAATAGCCATTAAGCTGTGTTCGCCACCACAGAAAAGCTCCAGGCCAAATTCGCTAAATACTGCCGTCGCACCTGGAATATCTCGGGCGAGCTGATCAATCCTTGTCGCTAATATCTTATTCATTTCGGTTCCATGGTTAGTCTTAATCAGTTATTGGTGACTGACTATTCCTATGGTTAAAAGCAGGCTAGGGAATAGGATGACGGTCTTAGCTCAGATCGGTTGAGTTATTTCAGACTGGGTTACTTCAGACTGGAGAAGTAGGCGGCCAAATTTTTGATTTCATTATCGTTTAAGCCGGCAGCCATGCCCTGCATAATAGAAGCTTGCGTGCCGGTACGATGCTTGTTTTTGTATGCATTGAGAGCGTTCTCAAGGTACAGGCTGTTTTGTCCTGCCAAATTTGGGTAGGCCGGTATCATGGATTTTCCTGCGACACCATGGCAGCCGACACACATGGCCGATTTTGCTTTGCCTGCTGCAATATTACTTGCGCCAAGACTGTTAAGTGATAAACCAAGTAGTAAGGTCGATACCGTAATCAAAGCAATTTTTTTCATAAATTATTCTCCAAAATTTAAACAAGGGTTGACAAAAATTTCAGCCGATCACGAGGTGATGACACAATGAACAAAGCCACACTTCAGTTCGGTGTTATCTATTTTTATTTCGAGTTGGCAGAGTAACCAGCATAAATAAAAAATGTTAAGGCATCAGCTGAATCCAAAACGTAAAAACGGATTCGTTAACTTTTTTGTGTTAACTAGATTCGTAATATTCAGTTTCGAGACGTGCAGGGTACATAGAGCAATTCACATACCATAAATAAAACTGCTTGTTTTTAGGAGGGGTAAGAGGGAGGTGGAGATGTTTGTGGTGAAAATGACAGCGGTTGTTTGCTGTCATTTAGATACTTGTTATCATTTCGATACCAGGCCGGGCCAGAACAGTTAAGCTTATGCACTAGGCATTAACCTACTGAATAAACTTTTCAATATTAATTTAACAGGACGGATCCAGAATTACTGCTAATTTTATTTGCTTTTCAAGCTCTTAGTAGAATTCAAAATTATGGCCAATTGTCTTGGCCTAAATTGAGAAACAGGGTTTTTTTGCAGTAATGGAATTTATCGAGTTTTTGCCTGATAACTTTCCGCGAAATTATGCACTTGCTATTTGTCCGCTCGCTTTCAGCCCCAGGCGTTTTGCCATACGATGCAGATTTCCCCGGTCCATGCCCAATGACTTTGCGGTTTGCGACCAGTTTTGTTTACAACTCTTTAATCTCTCCGAAATGAGATCTCGCTGGAACTGGGCCAGGGCGTCATTCATTCTGGAATCGGTTGCTATATTTTGAAAACGCCCAAGATTAGTTTCCGGCTTATTTGGCTCGGTCATGAGCAACTCTTGCTGATTGATACTGATATCACAATGTCTAGGTTCAATGATGGTGATGCCTTGCTGGTGCTGTGACTTGGCTCGTAGTGCGGCGCGGCTCATAACATGCTCTAGTTCACGAACATTACCCGGCCATGAATAGGCCTCCAGCTGCTCCATTGCTCTTGGTGCAATGCAGAGGCTTTTGAGACCGAGCTTCACTCTCATATTTTCGATAAAGTAACCGGCCAATAGCGAAATATCACCCTGGCGTACTCGTAACGCAGGCACTTCCACCGGAAAGACACTGAGTCGGTGATAGAGGTCGCGCCGAAAATTACCGGCCTCCACTTCTTCTTCAAGATTACGGTTAGTGGCGGCGAGGATCCGTACATTTACATGTTTGCTTTTATCCGAGCCGACTCGCTGTATTTCGCCGTTTTGCAATACCCTTAACATCTTGGCTTGCAGTGCTAATGGCAGTTCACCAATCTCATCCAGAAACAAGGTGCCGCCATCTGCCAATTCAAATTTACCTCCCCTATCTGAGGTGGCACCGGTAAAGGCGCCCTTGGTATGGCCAAAGAGCTCGCTTTCGGCAATGGATTCGGGCAATGCCGCACAGTTAATATAAATTAGCGGCTGCTGCGCCCGCTCCGATAATAAATGAATAGTACGAACCACTAATTCTTTGCCCACTCCAGTCTCACCTGTGATCAACACCGATAAATCGGAGGCCGCCACCAGTTCAAGCTCATTGTTAAGATACTGCATGGCATCACTTTGTCCGATCAATTCACCGCCGCCTCGCTGCAAGGCTTCACTGACCAACTCTTGAGCCAGCAGGTTTTTGTGTTTGGCTTGATGCTCCAGCCCTTCAATCATTAAGGCAGTGCTCATGGCCGTGGCCGCCAGTGCTGAAAATGCCGACATGGTTTGGTCATCGACGCCATCAAACATGCCCGGAGTCATGCCATCCAGAGTCAAAATACCAATGAGTTGCTCATCCACATACAATGCACAGCCCATGCAGGCGTGTACCTCAAGCAAGCCCTCATGCGCCAGAACCAGCCCATCATAAGGGTCGGGTAGATCCGAATCGGCAGGAAAGCGCATGGGGCCCTTACAAGCAATAATCTGTTGAAAGCGAGGGTGTTGCTGAGGATCAAAGCGTCGACCCAGAGTATCGGTAGATAAGCCATCCACGGCAACCGGCACCAGCATTCCTTTTTCATATTTTAGCAACGCCGAAGCGTCGCAGGTTAACACCCTTCTAACGGCCCCAAGCAAGCGCTGATAGCGATCTTGCGCAGACAGGTCTCGTGTTAAATCCACCGCTACATCTAGTAATGCATCAATCATTTTTACATCCTCAGGGTTGATGTTAGCTATGGGTGTTATTGATCTGGCTTCATAAAAATACAGAAGCCATATCCCAAAAATATGCGGTGTTTAACATCAGGTTTAATCTATTTGAATGGCATACTACTATAAAATGTATTTAAATTACATCTTATAGGGTATTGTATCCTCATTAAGTAATTGTTAAAACGCGCTAGGGTGAGCAAGTCAGCAATATGCAGAATTTTATCTGCACCTTCATAGCGCTGTGGTGAGTGGGTATTCAGCCCAGATTGATCTAGTTACCAATGTAGCTGAAGAAATAATGTATGCTTGCCCGGTATATTTGTAGTGGCAAATATAAAATTTATATTCGCCATATGGTTAAACACTTAATAAAAAGTTCATAATATGCAACTGAGCCGATTCACCGATTACAGCATTCGTGTCTTGTTATACGCGGCCATGAACAACCAGAAGCTAACGACCATGACAGAGGTCTCGGCTTTCTATCAGGTCTCCATGGAGCACCTGCGCAAGGTCATTCATAACCTTGCCAAGCAGGAATACATAAAAACCTATCGCGGCAAAAAAGGCGGATTTGAAATATGGAAAAATCCGGCAGAGATTCAATTGGGTGATCTCATCGCTCAAACTGAGGGAATGCAGCCACTGATTGACTGCCAATCTCAGCAATGCTGTCTCGATCCCTTCTGCACACTGAAAGATGTACTTAAGGAAGCTCAGGACGCGTTTATTCTGAGTTTGAATCGTTATTCTTTGAAAGACTTATTAAATAATCCAAAGATGCAATCACAGCTCATTCAAACCAGCACTGAAATTTAGCTTTGTGATAGCTTATTTTCCCTAATTGAATTAATGGATTTTTGACGAGCTCACATTAGTCCAGTTTTTTAGGGGAAAACAAAATAATTAAAACTAGATCTTTTAATGTAAAATGGAATCAAGTCATTCTGTTTTTAAAGTTATGTAATCCTTAAGCTGATTAACTCCCCATTCTGCCAGGCAGAAATTAAATTTAGTCTTTACCCATCCTCTAAAATTTTATCCTCTCCACACACAACTCCTGATAGTCACTGCTAAGTTTAAAAACAATCATATTATTTAATCCTGTATTGTCGCTATTTATATTCTTGCCATTCAAATAAAACATCAGCGGCATTGACCTGTCTGTGTTCGATTAAAGCACTGGCACAATTCGTTTTAATTTACTTCGTCATTGAGACAACGTGCTGTCATCAAGACAGCAATATTTTGTTGTCATTAAATCACAAAATAGCAAAAAACGTCTTAAATATAGCTCTTTTGAAGCTGGCACGGTTGCTGCTAAAGGACAAGTAGACGAAGAAGAGATGCTGCAATAAGTCCTTCTTTAAAAGTCTTAATTGATAACAAGGATATACTTGATGACAAAACTAAAACCGTTAGCAGCTGCCCTAGGCCTGTCCCTTTCCATGAGTCTGATTCCCTCTCTTGCTTTTTCTGAAATTGTGAAGGTAGAAATTCCCGTCATTGAAAAAAATCTGGCCATTGATAACGCTGGCAATACCCAAAAGATGTGGACCTTTGGTGGTACCATTCCCGGACCACTAGTTCGAGTCAAGCAAGGAGATGTGGTCGACTTCACTATGGTCAATCAAAAAGGTAACAAACAAAGTCACTCAATGGATTTCCATGCGGCCCGTGTTGATGTGCTCGATGAGTTTGAAGCTGTGCGTCCTGGCAAGTCAAAGAAATTTCAATTCAGTGCCGATTACCCTGGGGTATTTATTTATCATTGCGGCGCCGAAGCTATGTCGGAGCATATTTCACGCGGCATGTATGGCGTTATTATCGTCGATCCAAAAGAAGGCTTTTCCGACGAATTTCCTAAACCTGATCGTGAATATGTAATTGTTCAGGGTGACTTGTTTAAAGAAGGCTCCAAGCCGGGGAATATCACCCAAAACGTGGGTAAGATTGCCAATCTGATTAACGGCAAAGTTTTTCATTATGATCCCGTTCATGACAGCAACGCCAGTCTCGCGCTTGAATCCAAGCCTGGTGAGCGTGTTCGAATTCACTTTGTAAATGCACAGATAAATGACAGCGTGGCGTTCCACCCCATTGCCGGTATTTGGGATCGTGTTTGGGATAACGGTAATCCGAAGAACGTTTTCCATGGCATGCAGACCTACAGTGTGGCACCCGCCCATGGTGTCACCATGGATCTGATCAGCCCATCGGATCGAGCCACCAATAATGCCTTGGTCGATCATCAAATGAAAAATGCTCTTACAGGGGCTATCACTGTGCTGATGAATCACGACGGTGCTAATCCAGAATCGGGTCGCAACGGTAATTTAATTTTGCGCTAACACAAAAAGAGCTCGCCAGGGACGGCACCATCGAGGAGGTTTAGTATGAATGTGTTTGTGAATACAGAAAAAATAAAAGGAGTCGTGAAATTGTCGACTCTTCTTTACAGTCTTACTTTATGTCTGCTGTTAGCTTTAGTTGGGCCAAGCTTACACGCCGCCAGCGTTTCCGAGCAGGTAAAAAATGACTGTGCTGGTTGCCACGCATTAATGGCTCCAGGTGGAAATTTGTTAACGGAGCGAATGACACGAACAGGGCCGGCCTTGTATTACGCTGGCAGTAAGTACAACGCAGCCTGGATGGAGAAATGGTTGCAAGCCCCCACACAAGTTCGACCCGGCGGTGAGTTTTTTGCTCAACATACTGTGGTCACGGACGAGGGGGATATCATCGATCAATCAACGTTAACCACGCACCCTGTTTTGTCCAGTGCCACGGCTGCGGCCATGACCCAACATCTAATGACACTGCAAGGCACAACAAAAAATCAATTGGACTACAAATATAAAGCAAAGAAAAGTTCACGAAAAATGGGGGCCATGAACTTTGGTAAATTCAAAGGGTGCAAGGCCTGCCACCAGGATGAAGCAGGGTATGGCGGTTTATCCGGGCCAGAACTTCACAGTGTATTTTCACGGCTTCAGCCCAATTTTATTGCATCGTACATTCGTGATCCTCAGCAATGGGAACCCAGAAGTTTAATGCCTAACAAACAACTCAATGACAAAGAGATTCAGAAACTAATGGATTACTTTAATTTATTAGGAGGCGAGTTATGAAAATAATTTTTGCCACATTGAGTTTTTTACTGATGATCAATTCAGTCATGGCTGCCGACATAGAGCTTGGGAAAAAATTGTATCAAGCTAATTGCAGCCAGTGTCACGGCATGGAGGGGGATGGTTACGGTATTAACGCCGCGGATATGGCTGTCATGCCAAAAGATCATACCGATACCGAAGAGATGATTTCTCGCACCGATGAAGATTTGTTTAAGGCCATTAAGTTTGGTGGAAAGGCCGTTAATAAATCGGTACTCATGCCCAACTGGGACGCCAATATGAACGACGAAGAAATTCATGCTGTGGTGGCTTATTTACGCGTACTTTGCTGCAGTACAGGAGAATAAAGAAATGAAAAAACTAAAACAGGTTTTAACCTGCGCGAGCCTGGCATTGGCTTGTGCCTTTAGCGCCAGTGCCAGTTTTGCAGAGCTTAGAAAGTTCGACATTACAATTGAGGAAATGGAAGTTGAAGTGGCACCCGGTTTTAAGTCCAAGGTTTGGGCTTATAACGGTCAGGTGCCAGGACCACTCTTGCATGTGAAGGAAGGGGACGATGTGGAAGTGACCTTGATAAATAACACCACCTTGAATCATACCATTCACTGGCATGGCACTTACCAAACCGGAAGCTGGAAGAGTGATGGTGTACCCGGGGTGACGCAAAAACCGGTTGAACCCGGTGACTCCTATGTCTATAAATTTAAGGCGGATAGAGCGGGCAGTCTTTGGTACCACTGTCACGTTAACGTAGCCGAACACGTAGGATTGCGCGGCATGTGGGGCCCGATGATTGTTGAACCCAAAGAACCACTGGCCATTGAAAAAGAAGTCACCAAGGAAGCTATTTTAATGTTCACCGGTTGGGACTCAGACGTGGCCGATACCTTTGGCAAAGGCGGCCATCCCAGAGAGCAGCAAAACTACTTCTCCATTAATGGCAAGTCCTTCCCATATACCCAACCACTAAAAGTAAAAGAAGGGGATGTGGTGCGGTTACGTTTATATGCTGCGGGTCACACCGTCGCCTTTCACATGCACGGCCACGACATGTTAGTGACTCACCAGGACGGGGTGGCACTGGATAGTCCTTACTGGGCCGATGTGGTGGACATACCTTCCGGCGGACGCCTGGATGTTATCGTTAGAATGGATAATCCGGGTATCTGGCTTAACCACGATCACATCGAGCAACACACCAGTAACAACGGCAAGATGCCAGGTGGTGCGGTGATGATTGTTGAATACGAAGGGGTTGAACAAGAAGACTGGTACGTTTGGAAAGACAAGGAATACGATCCTGATTTTTACATGAGCGAGAGCATGACTAAGGGTTTTGGACTTCACGACAACGCCGCCTACAAAGGCAGTGAAATTGTGCAGGAGCGCAAAAGGAAAAAGAAAAAGAAGAAAAAATCCAGTTCTCATTAAAATCTAAGAAAACAGTTTTAAAAGCATGTCAGTTCAACCGTGACCTGACATAAAAAATAGAAGCGGGTGATTTGTTTTTTTCGCAAATCCCCCGCTAATTTCTAATCTCCATTTATTTTCTCATCAGAAATAGTCATCAGTCATTCAAGAGAATTTCTCCTAATGAAACCATGTACCTTGTATACGGCCATATTGGCTGCCTGTTGCTCTTCTTCCACATTGGCTGCAGATACCCAGCTGCTGGAAAAAGTCGTTATTCAGGCTGCACAGAACCAAGACGAATTAATTCATATTCAGAGCGCCGCCACTCTGGTGGCTCCTGATGCTGCCGCGCTGTTGAATCAAATTCCCGGCGCCAACATCAGTCGCAACGGCCCCTTAAGTGGTGTGGCCCAATATCGCGGATCTTATGGCGATCAAATCAATATCAATATCGACGGTGCCAGCTTCGTGAGCGGCGGCCCCAACTCCATGGATGCGCCTCTGTCTTATGCACCTGGCGCGCTGCTCAAGGACATCAGTGTTAGCCGCGGTGTCGCTTCGGTCAGTGCTGGGCAACAAACCTCGGGTGGCCACATTGAAGCCACCACTCATCGTGGTGACTTTGCCTTTGGCTACGATTGGGAAACCCATGCCACTGTGGATACTCTTTTTAATTTCAACAATCAGGGCAATTCCAGCGCCTTGCAAACCTATGCAGCGAACAGCGATCACAAGGTGGGTGTGACTCTAATTAACGATCACGGTGACGATGCCGAGTTCGACGGCAATGACCGCATTAAAAACAGCTTCTATGACCGCCAGCGTGTGGATTTATTTTATGGCTTCCAGAATGACGACAGCGGTTTTAATCTGATGCGAGGTCGCAACGAGACCGGTGATACTGGCACACCTTCACTGCCCATGGACATCCTATATATCGACAGCGACCTGGCCTCTGCCGACGGTTACACCACAATAGGTGATACTAGGCTATCGGCCAAAGCCTCCTATAACGAGGTGGATCACGGCATGGATAATTTTAGCCACCGTCCAGTGGGGCAAATGACCGCGATGATGATGGGCGAGCCCGTGCAGATGGACATGTATCGTCATGCCAGAGCCACTGCCAACGGTCATGCCTTCAGCTTGCAATTACAAACTCCCTTGGCCAGTGGTGAATTGACTCTGGGTATAGACAATAGCAGCAGCGTGCACGACATGGTAATTACTGACCCAACCAACACTGGTTTTCAAATCGACAATATCAATAATGCCAAGAATGATATAACCGGGATATTTTCCCAATGGAAGCGCAACAATAACTCTTGGTTATTTGAAGCCGGGCTGAGATACAACCGGGTGTCCAGCGATGCGGACGAGATAGGTGCCACCGGGGCTCCGGCCATGTTGGCCACAAATTCCATGGCCCTGATTACGGCGTTTAACAATAGCGACCGCAGCCGCCACGAAGACAATACCGACGGGGTATTGAAGTTGGCCTACAATCTGGACAGTAACTGGTCCCTGAACGCGGGCCTGGCTTATAAGCAGCGTGCGCCGTCTTATCTGGAACGCTATCTATGGCTGCCATTGGAAACCTCAGGTGGTCTTGCCGATGGTCGCACCTACATTGGCAACATTGATTTGGACAGCGAAGCGGCTAAAGAAGTGAACCTGGGTTTGGAATGGGCAAGCGCAGGAGCTTATTTTTCCGCTCAGGTTTTTTATCGCAAGGTGAATGATTATATCCAGGGCACGGAGGTGACAGCTGGCGACAATGCCATGCAGATAAACATGATCTCCAACATGATGGCTGGCAAGGATGCGCTGCAATTTAATAATGTGGATGCCAGACTTTATGGTACTGATCTGGCTTACGGTTTGCCCTTGAACAATGTTTGGCAGTTGGATGGTGTGTTAAGTTACGTCCGTGGCAAGCGCACTGACATTAGCGATAACCTTTATCGTATGGCCCCCTTGAATCATCGCCTGTCTGTTAGTTACAACCGTGACAACTACAGCCTGTCAGTGGAGTCCGTGCTTTATGCGGAACAGAACAAGGTCTCACAAGAAAATGACGAAGACAGCGCCAGCGGTTACGGCCTGGTTAACTTGTCGGGAAACTGGCAGGTAAGCAACTCTCTGGTTCTGCGTGGCGGCGTGGAAAATCTGTTTGATAAGGGTTATCAGGATCACCTGTCTGGCTATAACCATGTTGCCGACAGTGATGTGGCCGTGGGTGAACATCTATATGGCATGGGGCGCAGCCTCACGCTGGGGCTGAATTATCTTTGGTAATTCCCTAATGATAAGTTAAACCGAAGGGGCTGACTTGCAGCCCCACTTTTCAGAAGTACCATCTAGGTCCGGCTGAAAAATTAAACGTTGTTCTGGGCACTACCATACACCAGAGATGATTTCTAAATTTTATCATTGGCGAAAACAACTGGGCTGTTTGGCCACAGCTAATGTGGTTAGCAGTAGACTACAGGCTAACCCGATTCTAGATACATTAAGGCTTTGCCATAAACCCACAAGATTCAATTGCTGCTACGGCCACACTCTCATCCAATTTTGATGAAGCGCCAGAAATCCCTAGGGCCCCTATGATTTCATCACCCTTAACAATTAACACACCTCCAGGTAAAGGAATGAATTGTCCCTGAGTGGCACCATTGATACAGACGGCAAACATTTCAGGTAATACATTATTTTGTATTAATGCGTTGAATTGTCCGGTACCAAATCCCATTCCCAAAGCGGCATTGGCCTTACCCTCAGCTATCTTGCCTCTGTGTATTCCTACACCGTCTTCACTGGCAAATGCTTTTAAGTGGCCACCTGAATCTAATAAGGCTATTGATAACGGGGATGAGTTTTTATTGTGGGCCGTTAATATTGCTGCGGTAACGAT
>MAAA01014361.1_pt1 | contig 19631 bp, 18 predicted proteins | sample 1115971 | NCBI WGS metagenome assembly MAAA01 (sample SAMN04961123, study PRJNA320927) | seawater metagenome | isolation source: sample BD02T6 sea water enriched with oil for 6 days | place: USA:Gulf of Mexico | collected 2013-07-27 | reverse complement strand
CACTTCCATTAGACTCTACTGCAATCACCAGCGCTTTACCCATGTGGTTTGTCTCTAGCCTATTGTACTTTGTGCCTGAAGATGAATTGGGTATGGCCGGCAAACGTCGTTTAGTAGGGCTGTTTTCAAAAGACAAATATTATGGCAAGGGTTATGACCAGAAGTGCTTGTTTTTAGACATTGACTGGTCTGATGTGACAGACAATATTATTAAAGTACGTGACAGCACACATACTTGGGAAACCTCTTTTTCTGAATTGGCGCTTTCTCGGGAAATGGATGTACGTGAATTATTTACCCATAACGAAGTGTGGGTAGAAGGGAATTATGCTTCACTTAATTAAGGAAAATTAATGTGATTTTTATTACTTTGGGTGAACGTCGTAACTTATACCAAGTTCAATGACCGAGGCCTACTAAACTGATAATAGGCTGAAATGAAGATCAGTGAACATAACTTTATATAAGCTTAAAGGCTAATTAACCCAGTTGCCAAGTGGGGCAACATCATTTACGAGGCAATAAAGATGGCAATGGAGCAAAAAATTGGTGAACTTCTTAGCGTTTTGATGCGCATGGCTCAGGTTCAAAAAAGCATTAACGAATCTATGAAATACTTTGTGAAAGCCAATAGCGAACAAGAGGCCGAGAGTGCCCCGCCTAAACAGGAGCAGGAGAGCCGTAAAGGAACGGTAATAGACGCCGAGTTTCGATGATGGCTTTCCATTGGCTGATGACTCAGTATTCGTTGAAGACTCTTCTGCCTGGGTAACAGGTGTTGAACCCAGGTAGACGAACGATTTTTTTTATTAATATTAATAATAAAGAGCACGATCATGAATGTTAACGCCACCCTAGACGCCTGGCTGGAAGGATTTGAGCTGGTCTTCGCGTTTGAGTTGGCAGCGTTAGATGATGAAAATTTAGAGATACGTCGCCGTAAACGCCAAGAGCTTCACGATTTACTGCAGCTCACCAGCCGCCATGTAATTATGCATAGCCTGTATTGCTATTATAAAGTACGCGACACATGGCCCCCTAAAATGAATCATGGCCAGTGCCAATATTTATTGAGCGAACTGAGTCTTACCAGTAACCGCCAAGACCAAGATTCTTGCATCGCGGCTTTGGCCCGCAAACAACGCATTGTATACAACTACCCACAAAGCCAGGATACCGACGGTGGGCCTTATAGCTACGTGCCCCATGTGCGGGATTTATCCTGGTGGGCCACCGCTTGGACCAGTGAATATGCCATACGCAGTTTGCTTTATGCCTTTAATGATAAAGTAAATGAAATTCAACCCTGGTCGTTCCCTTTAAAAAGCCAACCCATGCACTGGAGTTTGGCATTACAGATAAACCCATTAATAAAACCCAGTGCCGTGTTAAAAACTTTAAATTTGTTGGTGGCCTGCGCCGGTGAGTTACCGGTTCGCCAAGCCAGAATGATGGGCGCCATGCATCTGGGGCGACAGGTGGAAGACTGCGTGATTTATTTAAGCGATATCACCACCCTTAATGCTAAAAAGATTCAGAAAATAGTACGGGTCTTAACACAAGGGCCGGCGGGAGCAAGTCTATGTGGTGAACGTGGCCCCATTGGCATGAGCCGTTTGGCAAGCGGGGTATTTTTAGGCTGGTCACCAATGCCCAATACAGCAGTGGACACGCCCTTGGGTAGCGCTATCGATACTCAAGAAAATGAACTGGCTAACAGTCTAACCAAGCCTACCACCTTTAATAGCGAAGATTATGGCCACGCATGGACAAACGCCATAGATCATTGTCTAAGAAGCTTAATGCAAGGCACCGACGCCATTGCCTTAAAAGATAATTTTAAACAATCCTTCAAGCAATATTTTTGGCAAAGGTATCTGGGTATTCCTAAAGCAGAGGTATTGGGGTATGAAACCATGGTGAATGACATTATTCAGATAAATCACACTACACCCTCAAAAGTCCACGATCACTTTCACCACGCCTAATATCATTTAGGCGCGTATTCCCCTCCAATACATTCTGTTTATGTTCGCTTTCAAGGCTAAGTGCTAGTTCAGATAGTAGGCGTCTTTTTAAGCTATGAAACAATAAAAACCTAACTTATTAGACTTCTTTTAACAGGGTCGCGACATTATACCCAAGGCTAAATAATTTATGCCAAGGCAGCTGGCCTTACCTTTACTATCTTTAAATGACTTTTGAGAATAAAAAAAAGAGACACCCTTGTTAAACGAAAATTCTATTAACCGGCAGCAACTGGCCAGTGATGACATTTTAGATGAGGCCTTTCATGATCTGTGTAAGCGTTTTAAAAACAGGGGTGATCATCACGATATTTGGCATTTACGCTTTCACTGGAAAACACAGAAAGAAAAAATAAAAAATAACATATTGGCAGGGCGTTACCAGTTATCACCGGTGAAAATGAAGAAGGCCCACCAACAAACCATACAAGTATGGAGTGCAGACGATACCCTGGTGCTGAATTCCCTGCGTATATTGATGAGACGATACTTGAAAGAGGTAGGGCTAAATAAGTTTCGCCATCATGGGGCGGCGGGTAAAAAAATGGGCCATGTCATAGTGGCGGGTACTAAAGAGTATAGTTTTCAGGTGCGTATTATATTACAAGATTTTTACCCGTCGGTTAATCATAAAACCTTAATGGCTATTTTAAGGAAACATATAAAAGACACCTGGGTATTGAAGCTATTGCAGCAATACTTACATCACCTTCAGGATGACGCTGGCCAATTGAAATATTGCCAGCGAGGCTTGTATAAAGGCAGCAGCCTAGCGTCTTTATTGGCAGGCCTGTATTTACAAAATTTAGATGAGCTGTTTGAAAGCCAAGTGAAAAGTGCGCCTCAAAACTCAACTGAGCACTTAACTGAAAAGAATGGCCCTGTGTATTTTCGATGGCGTGACCAATATGTGTATTTTTGTCAGGAACAAAATCACTTTAACGAAATTTTAACAAACATGAATACGCTATTGGATCAGCTTGATTTAAAGATAGATCGGCATAAAAGCCATCTGGGGCTGTGTAAAGTTGAGAATAGAGAAGTCTCTTCTTTGAAATATTTAATGAACGAGTCAGTAAACGAAAAAATCGTATTAGAAATAAAAGAAAAAATTCTAAAAGAAAAATCGCTAAAAGAACAAGCAGACAAGGAACTATCAATCAAGGAGCAAGCCCATGTGGCAGGGTAAACATCATGATGGCCATAAATATGGTCAACCAATTCCCATTGGTAAAAAAAATCAATCAAGAACGGCCGCCAGTGCAGCACAACGCTGGCCAGAAGATTGGCCGGTGGCCAGTCGGCGTTTAAAAGGCCATGCATTACCCCCTTGTTTGAAGCAGGGCATGGAATGGATAAGCGGCATCAACCTGCAAAGGGTGCGGGTGCATTATAACTCCCCTAAACCTGCCACGGTTCAGGCTCATGCTTATGCACAGGGGCTGGATATTTACCTGGCAATCGGGCAGGAAGAACATCTTCCCCATGAACTGGGCCACATCGTGCAACAACAAATGGGCATGGTGCAGCCCACCGCCGAGGTGAATGGCGTGGCCATTAATGATGATCCAGGTTTAGAACAACATGCCACTGAGTTGGGGGAGAAGGCGTTGAAGGTTGGGTGTGGTGGGGAATCGTTCTAAATTAAAGAGGGAAATATATACAATTGTTATTTGGGGATTTTAGCTACTAGATTTCTAGGGTTTATACGTATCAGCCCTGAGCGAATTAAGAGTCGACTAAGGGGTTTTGAAAATATTCGTTCGCCGTTGGATGAGATTGATATTTAGAGAATGAACACTGAGTTTCGTTTTAATGGGTGTAGGCACAGGGGTGGCCTAATAACAGCCAACTGGGTTGTTATTAGGCCATAAACAATAAAGAGATAGTAGTAATAAAGACCACGGTGGCTTTGCCACCTTGTTATAGGCAACTGAAAACAGCCAATAACAATCGCTAAAGTCCAATTTTAAAAGGTTTGAGATATGTACGATTCATTGCTGGAAAAAGAAAGAAAAAGTAAATCTGTTGCGAATCCGATTGTCCGAAAACGGAATAATTTCAAATCTTCAAAAATGTTCCTTGACGATGGTTTTACCAGTAGAGTCTTTTATAAAAAAGGACTAAAAACATTCCAGCCCGAAATAAAGGTTGCACAGCGAATGGGTTTTGAGGATATAGCCCAATATTCACCTGGAAACTACAATGAGGCATTTAGCCAAGAATTTAGGGATAACCATTTAACAAATGGTGTTTTTAATACGGCGGCCGCACTGGGTCAACATGCGAATAGAATTAACGGGGGTGCAAATATACAAAGGAATACTCTAGTTGATATGAACTATGCAGACGCCCTACAAGAGGCCAGCGATACGCTGGGGCCTTATAATCAAGTTCCTCAGATTGGGACCACATTTGAAAATATAATTGGTGAGCACCTATACAACGTTATTGTGACCTTGCGAGTAACCCATCTTACGGCGCTCGAACTACAAAATCAGTATCCTAATTTGCATCATATATATGGTGGTCCTTTAGTCTTAGGTGGGCCAGTTGATGCCGTAGTTGTGGAGAACCAATTAAACCAGAATATTATTTACAACGCCCGTTTTAATGCGAATTTAGGGTTGGAAATATATCACTTGACCGATTGAGGAGGGAAAGAAACTGTTATAACTTGGGACAGGCACTTTCTAAATTTTAAATAAATTGAAAAATGGTGCTTTTTTTGATCAGCCTATAACAAAACCTAAAAATCATTAAAACGCTTTTTAGTTCAATTGTTATAGGCAATGAAGAAAGGCCTATAACAACCACTAAAGTCCAATTAAAAAGGCTTGAGATATGTATGCACAAGTAGAAAAACCAAAAGAGAATAAAAGTAGGGCTGTTGCTGATTCTGTAGTCCAGAAGAAAAATAGTGTTAGGCGTGGTTTTGGACTGGTGGGTAATAAAATGAAAAATAAGCAACATTTTCCAGTGAATAATATAATAAAAAGAGCAGGGTTTGTACAGAGGAAGCGCATCCAGATGCCGGATAATAAAGTACTCGATAGCTATACTAAGACAGCGGGGGAGCTGGAAGAAATGATGCTAGAATTAAATGCGGACTTATACCCGAGTGTAATTATAAACATACAAAAAGCGCTGGATCAAAATGAAACGAAAGAGATTAGCGGAGGAACTAAACAGCATGAACAAACAATAATAAAGAAAGAACAATTAGACAAGGAACAAAATGAAATTGGAACTATTGTAAATAATTTCTTAAAAGGGAACAAAAAAATACTGCTACTAGGAGAAAATCATGCTGAGACACAAAGAAACATTACTGCTATCGCTGCCACAGCTCAAGGTCAAGCCCACTTAATGTTAGAGCAAATTGGCATAATGAATACTGAAAGACAAAACATGTTTACAGAAATTGACAATTACACCTCAATACGAATTTCAGAATATGTCGGATTGTACAGAGCTCTGAGTAATAAAGAGTATTCGACACTCATTGATGTAAAAGATATATCCAATGATAAAGAAGAAAAGAAGAAAAGAAGAAAAGAAGAACTAAAAAATGATAAGGCACACATAACGGGTATTTGGATGAATAATGCAATTCATGAGTTGGGAGCAAAAAATCCAGTGACAACAAAAGATGAGAAATTTATAAAATTTTTCAAGGAAAAAAAGTTAAAGAATAAAGAAGATATTCTAAAAATGATAGAAGATGTATTAGGTCAATTTATGACGACTTTACCGAAGAATGATAAAATAAGAGACGAATTAGCCGGAGCTATGAGCCGTGGTGGCAGTCAGTACGAGGCGATAAATGAAGGTAACAGCACAAAAGAAAGCAGTCCATTTCGAAGCGCAAACATGGCCGTGCGGATAGTAGAGGACGGAGTTAAAAAGGGAGGTAATAAAATTATAGCATTGGTAGGTAAAAATCACGTTGCTGAAATAGTAGGTAGCCTGAAAAGTATGTATGGCTTAAGCGATGTGGATGTGGATATGGCTGATATATCAAATATTTGAATTTCAAAGGAAACTAAGGAAGAGTCCTTTGCTCTATATGATCAATGAGGAGCACATGCATTTCAGAAAGTAATGTGGTCTTGGTCATGTCGACATGACCAGCAGCAGCCAAGCCTATAACAAAACCTAAAAATCAATAAAACTCTTTTTAGCTCAATTGTTATAGGCAATAAAGAAAGCCTATAACAATCGCTAAAGTCCAATTGAAAAGGTTTGAGATATGTATGAACAGGTAGAGAAAAAAAAACTGAAAAATAGCAGAACGGTTGTTGAAAGTACCCCTCAAAATTCGCGCTATGCTGCCCAGCGCTATAACAGGGCGAAATGGGTGAGCGACGTGACGAGTGAAACAAAGACACTACGACATGTGACCAACGCAAGCGAAAGACAACGGGCGACGCCGGACGTAATGAAAGACTGTCTCCAATGCGCATTAAGCGACCAAAATGAGAATGAAGTAAGACTACGAACACTAATAAAAAAATTAACTAGGCTATTGGCCGACACTGATAAGGTGCACGATACCGAAAAATATACTGAGCTCACACATTATATTACAAAAGTAACCCAAATAATGGAACAAGGAAGTGATGACGCTAAGGCCACCTTGCTTGAGGCGCTGTCCACAAGCACTCACGACGACTATGAGGCACCTATCTTAAAAGGAACACACAACGGCACGGGTACGGATGGATTGGGTACGGTTCAGCGGAAAAAAGGCATCCTAATAAGCCTAGCAGTAGTGAGTGCCCTAGGATACGGGATCTATAAACTTTTAAACAGATCAAAAAAGAATAAGAAAAAACCACACGTAACAAACAACAAAGACGCGCATGATAAAATATCACAAATCTACAGTGAGAAGAATAATGTGATAAATGGGATTAAGGCATTAAACGATGGGTTTCAAGAAAAAAATGCCGAAACATCTTGCTATAACACCTTGCTACTGCTGATGAACACATTCCAAGACACCACCATACCAATACATAACATAATAAACAAAACGCAAGCGCTAAAAATGGAGCATGGCAACATAGTGAAAACAATAGAGGAGCATCTGGGCAAGAATAAACCACTAGTCATAACGCTGAACCCTAATCACTATTTCATCCTCCTGCCTCTGCCTGATGATCGTGTCGCCGTGCTGCAGGGCTGGCAAGGTCTTTACACGCTCACTGATTGTTTGAAATCTGACAAACATACTATGCAAAAAGCGGAACTTATAAGGAACCTGAAAATGATAGATAAAACAGAGACAGTATCAGGTGCTGCAACTAAGCTATTTGACATGAAGGGTGACATGCCTGAAGACAAATTAAACACCGTGCACCTGATCGAAGACGTAAGCAGCTTCACCTTGAAAAGTCTAGATATGTTCGAAGTACCTGATAAAAAATTAACTTTAAACACATGAGCACAAACTTGCGGGGTCACCCATTAGGTTTTCTCCGTCAAGTGAGCGTTAAGAAGCTAAACCGGAAGCTAAACCGGACAGCCAAGCTAGTGGCACAATAGAAGCTAAACCGGACAGCCACAACACAAAGCTAAAGCTAAACCGCAAAGCTAAACCGGACAGCCAAGCTAGTGGCACAATTAAACTCATGGTCTACAGTTAAATTAATATCCTTAATTTGACTGTGTGATCTCTATGCCAAAGCCTAGAAAGTCTCTCATCGCTATAGAAAGCACCCCTTATTATCATTGTATGGCCCGTTGTGTGCGCCGTGCTTTCTTGTGTGGGGTGGATGAGCTATCGGGGAAATCTTATGAACACAGGCGTGGCTGGTTAGAAACCAAATTGCTCAACTTGCCCAATATTTTTGCAATTGATATCGCGGCCTACGCGATTATGAGTAATCATTACCATGCCGTGCTGCATATTAATGTAGCACGTGCGAAGTCATGGAGTGATTTAGACGTGGTTGAGCGCTGGCATCAGTTATTTAGTGGTACTGTCTTGTCGAACAAATACTTAAAAGACGGTAAATTACCAGAAGATGAGGCATTAGTTTTTCAATTTGTGGTGGATGAATGGCGCTTACGTTTACAGGATATTAGTTGGTTTATGCGGGTGCTAAATGAAGCCATTGCCCGTGAAGCGAATGCTGAGGATAAGTGTACCGGCCGGTTTTGGGAAGGGCGTTTTAAATCTCAAGCTCTATTGGATGAAGCCGCTTTATTGGCCTGCATGGCTTATGTTGATTTAAATCCCATACGGGCCAAGATGGCTAAAACACCTGAAAATTCCCTTCATACTTCTGTTAAAAAACGCTGTGAAAAAGCTAAAAAAACACAACAGGCCAATCATATCAATCAACAAGAAAAATCACTTTACCCTTTTATAGGCCCCTTAAACCTAAAGAGGCGTCAGCATCAACCCGAAGGTATTCAGATGCGTCTAACAGACTACTTGAATTTGGTGGATTGTACGGGTCGTATTATTAGGGAGGATAAAAATGGCTATATAGATTCTAAAGCTGAAAAAATATTACAAAGACTCAATATTAATGAAGCTCAATGGATCACTATGAGTAAAAACTTTGAAGGTTGTTTTGGCTCGTTTGCAGGTAATGAAAAAAGCCTGCGCAGTGCTTGTGAAAAGCTGGAATATCAGCGCCCATCAGGTTTAAGTGCTTGTAGACAGATGTTTCACTAATCGAGCCCAATCCTAGATTGTAAAGTTACTCACCTTATATGTTAGTGAGTATCTCCTCCTGCTTGATTACGTGCATTCTCCTCCTGCATTATCAATATAGCTATGATTTAAAACAACCTTAGTATTATCACCTTGTTTATTAGGCTTTGGATTAATTTGATAGATAACTCATTAGTTCTTTACTAAAATGGATGTCTGGTTAGTCTCTGGTTAGTCATGCTTCTGGTTAGTCATGAAGGTGCACTTGAAGGTGTACTTAGCTTCAATCTCTCTCTGTAATAATCACCCTCATCAATCTAGTTAAAACTCCCAGCTAAAAAGCAATTTATCACTAGCCCACCTAATAATCAACGAACTAAGCTGAATGATATTGGCCATCTTGTAATCTATGTAGTTTTCCAAATGCTGCGTTTCTAAGTATTGCTGCCAATCAATGTTTATCATTGGATGCTTCGTTTTTGGAAATTCCAAAACAAAATCTATTTGAGCTGGGGTGTTCGGTATATAGAAAACGTAAGAGAAGTTTCCTTATAACAATGACTAAATTTCAATTTAATGAGGTTTGAGATATGTATGAACAAAGAAAGATAATTAAAGAGAATAAAAATAGGGCCGTTGCTAATTTTGTTGCTCAGAAAGGAAGCGATGGAAGGCAATGTTTTGAGTTTGTGAATAATAGGACCAATCTGGTGTCAAAAAGAAAAATTGGTAAAAAATCAGACACTCTTTCTTTAAATGTAACGCAGCTTGTTAGACGTCAAAAAACAATAAATAACGTTCTGTTTAGTAAAAGTTCAAATACGTTACATGACCTAATAAAACAATGGGGTTGCCCTGCAAATGTACATGTGGTGGTGACTGAAGTTGGTGATGCTTCGAGCCGATTTAAAGTGGTCTTCTCTAGGAATGATGTTGAAATCGACAATGTTACTGCTCAAAGTTGGGTGGACAGGGCTTTAGCTCATGAACATGATGGCTCATCTTCAGAAGAGGAGTTAGGAAGTTCCAGTGATGAGTTAACTAGTTCTAATGAATCACAGGGCGATACGTTAATAGTAGTAATGGATAAACAAGGAACTATGACAAGTGGTGATTCGGCTACTGATCTTGGAAATGGATACTTTGATGTTGTTGTAGGTAATACGCACTATCGAGCTACCTTGAATGATGGGATATACCGATTGGGTTGATTTTTATGGATATACCTGTAACAAATCCAAAAGCCCATTAATATGATTTTTAGCCAAATTGTTATCGCCATTTAATTTAAAAGGTATTCCCGCATTACCCTAAATAATTACTTACATGTAGCGGTAGGAAATGAAATAAAGCCCATTAAAGGCTTTCTGTATGTAAAAAAGGTAGAAGCTGTTTTCTTATAACAGCGATTAAAGTCTAATTTAAGGAAATTTGAGATATGTATGCACCATTACAGAAAAAAAGGAAAGCGGTCGCTAATTCTGTAACTCGGAATACAAGCAAGCCAAGCAAAGGGTTAGGGTTGGACCATCCGCCTGAATTAATTGCACAAAGAAAGGTGCTGGATTTAATAGATCATAAATCGAGGGGTATGCGACTGAGGGCCATGACCGAGAATAATTACGTATCAGAAGGTGTGGTTCAGCTCGAGAAATGGAAGTTTAAAAATAGTGATTATACAGGCATATCTGCGCCAAATTTAAAGGGTGATTTAAGAAAGCAGCTTACGCCTATGTCTTGCTGGAGGGCTAGCTTTAGTGTGGTTAGTGGCGTTTCAAGAGAAAATATTGATCTATTGGTTGACCCAATCAACGCAATTTATGGACAGCAGACTGCTGAGTCAAACTATTTGGCCAACAAACTGCAATTAAAATCGCATGGGTGGTATAAGGGAGTAGATTGGTCTACCAATGATGTCGAAACAATTATGCCATGTGCAGTGGCGCTCGCTAACCATTTTGTTGTAGCTCTTTCAATAGGGACTCCAGAAAACGGAGTGCATAGAACGGGTGATAATGTCTGGATTCAATACTGGGATCCATACGATGGAATGATTCATGCTACTACTATTAATGGATTTAATGCCCTAGGGCCAGAGATCATCTACTATAAGTAATGTAGGAAACTCTGGGAACCTAATTCCGAGGAGATAGATGCCTATTTTTTATGAAGAACAAGCACCCATTCGGTTAGAGTTAATTAGCGGCTGACACCTTAGTTTAACTTTTTTAGTGTGTGTCTACGAATTTAATGAAAAGTAAATAGAGCAAGAGGGGCTTTTGACCCAACTGTTAGAGGGTAAAAGGAGTACCACTATTTATTGATTTCCTATAAATCTCTTTTAGGCTTTTATCTCTGGAGGAGTATTTCATGACTCGTGCACGTATAGAACAAATGCCCATGAGTCTTCTATATTTCAAACCCACCTAGTAGCGATTTTCCCTTTCAACATAGTCAAATCTCCCACCTAAAAAGCTTTTTATTCTTAACCCCACAGTAATCAGCGAACTAAGCTGAATAATATTGGCCACCTCGTCACCTATGCGGTGCTCTAAAGTTTGTAGTTTTTATTTTAACGATCCCCTTATAAATATCGCGTATTAATTATTGGTTGGAATTTTAGTGAGTGATTGGCTATTTAAGTATGAGGGATTGAATACTTTCGGCTAACGAGCATCAGAATAATTTGTAATAGAATATTTATAAATCATTAAGAGATCAGAACTTTCGTTAAAAACTGGAAGGTAATAACCGTGTACGAGAAAAATGATATTAAGTCCGCTGTATCCCGTAATTGCAACTCCTCTAAAATCCTTGAAACCAAACAAGGCCGTGGGCCATTGTCTAAATTTACCGGTGGTCGAGGGCTATTTAAAGGCTCTTTGCGCAGTGAAGAAATGAAACCAACCGTTTTTAACGCAAGTAAAGAACACGATAGTGTTAATAAGGGAGTTGCGCAGAGAATGGAGAAGTATCAAATCTCACAAGATGATAAGGGGATTTGCGGTTTTACTCACATGGTGCAAATGCTCATTGATAACGGCAAAATAACACTGGATGGCTTTAATCAAACCTTTAAAACCTCCACCGCATTTGCTGACGAATGGTTTAGAGTACAAATTGCTCATGATCGTGAGCTGGCCCAAGAAAACAATAAGAAGGTTTCCGCTACTGCACTTAATCAATCTTTGAAGTTTACCGGCGGATTTGGAGATAAATACAGCGATATAACCTTACAAGAATTATTGAATGCAACAAGCTGGGACTGGGCTAAAAGGCCTGGCTTTGCATTAACCCCCGAAGCAGTGTGCGATTATGTGCTTAGGCAGTATGGAATGAAGATGATGATACAGCCTTATCACCCAAATAAAAGCATTGATCAACTTTGGACAAGTAAAACCAACAATCTAGGGCCTGGCATGTATGGGATAAAGAAATGATGAAATACAACACTATGTCTACATAGATAAAGAGGGTGAATTGATGACATGGCAGCTAAAGGGGCAAGATGCCATGGATGCATTGAAGAGGAAAGGTTTTACAGAGGCCGTAGTCAGGTTGTATCCAAAATAGCAGAACCAGAAAATGGACAAAACTTTTTAAAAGGCATTAGCGATAGTTTGCTAAGTTATAAAATTTAGAAAACTAAACCCATGAAATTACCCCAATTTCTTACATCAAAGAATTACCTCATATTAATAAGGAAATTATTATGCAGCAGCAATTCGACCCCCCCACACACAGCAAACCCAAATTACAAATCAATAACAGAAGTTTGCTAAATAACGGAAGTTTAAAGTCAGCTGTGAAATCAACAAAACTATTAACCCCTTTGGTGGCGGCCAATCAAGCCTGGGTCTTACCCATCAAGGTTGGTCAGCGGGCTGCCAACATGGCTCTCAATAAAGCCAAGCTATTACACAAGCTTGAACAAGATGCTTATGCTAGTTTATGGACCAATGGTGATAAAAACAGTGAAATTCAGGTGGGGCTAGATGGAACCGTGGCCACCGTTGGCTGGAATGTTGGGGGCTCACAGGGGGTCAATGCGCCGCCCTCGGTTCGTAAGGTTCAAGATACGCTAAATCAGATGCTTAGCGATAATCAGCTTGCCTATGATGCTTTAATGGGGGGGCGGCACGGCTGTGACGGCCATTAATTATATACGCACTAAAACCAATAATGTCGCCGCCGTAGATGGGCGAACCATACATGCCGAAGGTATTATCATTGCTGAACATATTAAAAAGATGTTGCAAACCATACGCGATAGACAGGTGCTGGCACCCAGTACCCTCAGTGTCATGGGTAAGAAGGCCGCCTGTGTTCAGTGTGGAAATATCATCGGTCGCTTAAATGCCCATTCGGGTATTAGCCGTTTTTTAACCATACAAACTCCTTCTGATGTTACCTTTGAGAGTGCCACCGGTGACAATGCCACCCATGATCATCAATCCGGAAAATGGACCAACCCAATACACCTTATTAAGGATGAAATTTTTCAGACCGCCAAATATGTACGGGATAATGTTAGTCCCGACGGGACTGTGGCGGGGTTAGATTACGATAAACTCCTGCACTTTTTATCAGGGTTAGAAACTGAAGCGAATCGCCCTAATCCACTGTAGGCTTAGCAGTAAATACACTGTTAGGCTAACAATTAAATGTGGGGTGAGTAGCAAGCCAGTGATTTATTTATGCTGGTTTGCTTTATAAGGTGTGCTAGTGCCGCTCTAAGCGGAGCGAATTATTATTCCTTAGGCTCTTTGATTAATTTAATGCTTATTGAGTGAGCTAAGCTATGTCAACATAAGGCGCTTTAGACACCTAGTCTGGCACTTTGAAGTTAATGTATTCTTATTGATAGCAACTAATTGTTGCCTAGGCGAAGCATTAGTTATTATGGATTTAGAATAAGTTTTCTATACTAGAAGGGCCTTGTATCCTTGGGTTTTCAGTATGTGACTTAGAATTAATTAGACAAGCTTCACCATGATTTTCGTACTTCATCTTCCATGTATAGAAAATAATACTCAATAGCGATACGTATTACTCATAATACGGCACTTTTAGCATAGCAATGAGATTTTATTTTCCGGTTTACCTCTCTTCTATTTCCTCTTTCTTTTTGGTAGAAAGCCAATCTCAGCCAACACAATGCAAATCTAAGACAATGTGTTAGCTGAGTTCGAAATATTTATATTTAAACTACAGATTAATGACGAGGTTTATTTCGTCAGATATTAAGAAGGCGGTAGCCTTTTTTAGTTTGGAATTTTCCTGCTCCAACCGAGCTACTTGTGCTTCAAGTGTCTGTATTTTTTGCTGCTCTGCTGTAGGCTCTTCAGCGCTTAGGACGCTATTAACCTGTTGATAAATCCCATGAGGTTCTTCAAGATTTTTAATTTCGCCTTTTTTATAAAAAGGCTTCATTTCAATCTTAGACTTTTGTACGTCAAACCCCATTCCTTCTTTAATAGCATTAGCTAATAAACCATTGTCCTGTTCACCGCTCCAGACAAAGGCGCCACCTAATTTCATCTTCGCGACATATTCTCCCTTGTTAAAAACGCTTCTAGGGGTGTCAATGGATAAAAAGTGCTTGGTTTTATCATTGTATAAGTAATCTGCATCTGCTTTTTCATCGGTATATAAGGTAAAGTCATTCTTGCCTTTGGGTGCACTTGCCTCTAAATCAAGATAATTGGCGAGAATGTCGTAAAATTCGGGTGCACCATTTTCAAAAGTGCCCAGCGCTTCACCTTTTTGGTTATAATTGAGCGTATCTAGGTTAGCATCACAGCCAGCGCGGCCATACCCAGCATAGCCAAAATGAATTTGGCTGGCTTTCACGCCATTCTCCAGTAGCCATTGCACGGCTTTTTCTCCGGAGAACTTGCTATTATCTTGGCCTTGCCAATAGTTTTTTAAGTTCGCGTGGTGGGCCAGATTTGGTGCCCAACCTGTACCAAAATAATCATAGGCCATTAGATAAATTCGGTCTAAGCCTGCATCGAGTAATCCCTTAATATTGGTTTTTTCCAAGATTGCAGGATTAGGGGATGAGGCCATATAAATGGAACATCTTCCTGGAATTTCAGAGTCGAGCGCTTTACGTAATGTACTAATCAATTTGGCAAAGTTAACGCCATCCTTCGAAAAATCACGAGCTGTATCTACCGCTCCATCGGTTTCATCGCCAGGATATTCCCAATCTAGATGCACACCGCTAAACATTGGAAAGCGTTTAAATACATCAACGATACTGTTAACAAACTTGTTTGATAACTCTTGGTCTGCTGCTACTTCAGAAAAGTAACTCGATAGCGTCCAACCGCCTATTACAAAAGAAAGATCCAGTTTATGTCCCTGATCGTTGGCTTTTTTCTGAAGGTCTCTTAAGCCACCTAGTAGGCCTTTTGCTGTGTCCTGCTGAAAGTACTCTAACCAGTTTTTAGGACTTCCATCATATAGTTTTCCACTAGGATTGCCGACATTACCAGTTGTCGCTAAGTCGCCCCAAGGGTCTGTGATAGAGCACTCGCCCTTCTGCCTTTGACCATTATTAGATTCAGGGTTAAAGAGTAATTGACCTTTTTCACTCTGATCGCCATAGATCCCCATAAAAGAAAAAATTATTTCGTCGTAAGCAAGGGGGTCAATTTTATCCAGATCGAAGCCTCGACCACTTAGTTTAGACTCGTGTTCACCTGCTTGTAAACGAACATCGTATTGAGCCCAATCTGTGATGTATGCTGATAGTTTGGGCTGGCCATCCTTTCTTTTATATTGGTTATAAAAGGGCGGGCATACTCGGGTGGAAGTATAAGATATATTGCTGCCGCTGCCATCTGGTTGATAGCCAGTTTGTTCATAGGTACTTTCTGAATACTTATCGGTTTGAGTGATGTGTTTTGAACTCGGTTCAGGTTCAGGTTCAGGTTCAGGTTCAGGTTCAGGTTCAGGTTCAGGTTCAGGTTCAGGTTCAGGATTTTCCGAAGTGGTTTTCCATACGCCATCGCGGCTGCAGTTTTCGGTCGGGTTGTCACCTTTAGTCCACCATTTTGCTTCATAGGTAACGCCACCTACAATCACCTTATCACCCTGATTATAAACTGTTGATTCATCCCAAGTAGTTGTCAGTGTTACTTCTTCTAGTTTTCCGTAACATTTATAATTATCGTCCGAATATGTGACTATTTCACCGTTCAGTTTGATTTTTTTCATTTGTCTTTCCTTGTTTGAAACATAAGTATCTATCTTGTAGACATAGAAATTATGGCAGTGAGTTTTAAGAAAAAATTGGTGTTATTTATCTTTATATTGGGTTTTTTAATGATTATTTAATGGGCTATTAAGTATGACTGAGAATGTTGAATTTTTGGTTTTCTAGGCTAAGGGGTCTAAGTTGCTCACCATTTTCTAAAAATGGGCGCGGCTAAATGAAAGCACTACTCTGTAATGCCCTTTTTTATTTATTAGGGAAGGTAAATCAACAGGGCTGTTTTAGGGTGGACGTTTAAATCAATAACCTTTCTTCATCATCTCTGACAGCTCAATGGCTCGATTTCCTACCTGGCTTGCCCACAATGAATCCAGCATTTCTTCGGCAGCAGTGTCATAATCGTGTTGCTCTAGGGCCTCAAACATCTTCACAAACTTTAGCAGACGGGTGATTCCCAAATTAAAGTTCATTTTGATCGATACCCCGATCCTAACTTCACTTAATTCCGCTAAATAGGGGATATTTCTACTCAGTTCTTGTTTTGACCGGTCAATGTCGTTATCCATCAGAAACATGGCTTCATCGTCATTAATACCTAGGTCTTCAAGGTTGCGGCCAACGCCTATGGTTGACTTACCTTGCGAGCATAATAAACCTTGTATACGACTCCTTCATGGCGCTTGAGTTGTTCCGTAATTCCTGTTGTGATTCTTCAGAGAGCAGTGTCATGCTGTGTTTACCTTTTTTTGAGAGTAGTTTGGTTATGGTGGTCAATTTTATAGGCGCCTGTTTTCAGGAAGCCCTTTTTAAATGGTATTTTTAGTGACTGATTTATAAATGGCTGTGTTTTACAAAATGCCGTAATTGCCTGAGACTGCCGGAGAATTTGTTTAGGTCTACGCTGGTTAAGATCCCCTCAAAATCGCCACTTTCTGAATGCTGCCACATGAGCCAACCGGGTTTATCCCAATGGGAAGGAAGCGAGGTAATTTCATCGCTATAGTCGGCTATCCATAGCGGATATTGGGCAAGTTCAGGGCTATTTAAATACTCACTGACAAAGGCTTTATCTGAATAAATAATGGGCCGGCGCTTAGTCACGTTTTCAACCTTCTTTATCCAAAGTAATGCGCCTTGCACTACCTTGCTGGCATCCTGCCCCTCGGTGACTTCTATGTCCAGAATAGGGGGCAGGTCTTTTTTTAAAAAACCATTAACCGTTTTTAAATAACGCTTGGCTTGTTTAATGGGATCTATATTAGGATAGTAAAAATGGTAAGCGCCACGAATGAGCTCATTTTCCCGTATGCCTTGCCAATACACGTTGAACATGGGGTCTATGTAATCATCCCCTCCGCTGGCCTTAGCGATGGCAAATTTTATCTGGCCTTTGGCCACGGTTTTCCAATTGATGGTTCCTTGATAGTGGGATACGTCTATGCTCTTGGTATGGTGTTTGGCATTGGGCTGGCCATAATCGCAGCCATGAATTAATGCGGCCATTAAAACAAAGAAAGTTAAATGTATTATCAAGGAGGGAAATGATTTTAAACGTTTCATATTTTAACCGTTTATTAGCAAATGAAATGATTGGGCGTGTGATGATCACACTCACTGAGTTTGGATAAAAATGTAGCGAATGAGCATGAATATAACTTGGTAATAATTAGGATTAGGTAGGGTAATACGGTTTATGTCGCTATTTATAGTTAAGCCGTCGCTGTAGTTTAATGGCCGTGATAACGCATTTTAGGCGCTAGAAATTTGTAGATAAAATGAGAGCTTTAATGGAATTAAAAATTGTAAATAATACCTTGCTAAGAATATTTTATGCCAAGTCTAATAATTCTGTATTTACTACCTTTAATTCATCTCGCTTACCGACCAGTAGGTAGATTATCTAGTGAGTTAGAAGCTTTAATCGACTGAGATGTGTCACACATTTTTTGGTTGCACTGACTGCGAATAGCCAGCCTGTTGTAACTATTTTTATAATGGCCATACACTTTATAGGGTGCCCTAAGTGATTAACGATAACGTGGTTGCCATCAACCAACCCAGTGAAACAAACACTTTTTCGGCAGGTGCTATCGACACACTGGAACGAGAACTGTACTGGTGTGATCAAGTGATTGAGGCCCGCTTTAAGTTGTATTTTCAGCCTCAAGTTTCTTCACTCACCAGTGTTTTAGAGGTGCCACCACCCAGTGTGACGACACTTGATTATTATGGCGAATTTATAATCCAGACTGGCGCAAGTTTTTTACAACGGTTAACGTTAATATTAGCGCTTGTGCCGGCCATAAAGCCAAAATTGTTAGATGCACTTTTAAGCCAGAATGAAGCCACTAATCGTATCTTTAGCGAGTTCGGCTTGATATTAAAAGAAGATGGCGGTGTGTTTACCAGCGGTGAAACCCTTGCATTTATAATGGGGGGCGATGATTTAACCGCGCGTTTTAAGGTTCAAGCGTTTTTAGAGGAAGACTCTAAAAAAGGGATTCAACAGGCGTTGGAAATGACTATGGGTGGCAGTGCAGCCATGATGATGAAAAATGCCTTGCAGCTTAAGCCTGAATATCTGCAGCGTTTTACTTCAAGTAACCCATATGAGCCGGAACTCAATGCCGATTTCCCTGCGCGGCGTGTAGAGTCTCAGTTAAGTTGGAGTGATCTCGTGCTCGCCAAGGAGACTCGGGAGCAGCTTGAAGAAATACAAGGCTGGGTGACCCATGGTGATACCCTAATGAAAGAGTGGGGGCTGGGTGATCGGATGCGCCCCGGTTATCGAGCACTATTTTATGGGCCGCCAGGCACCGGTAAAACCCTCACGGCAGGTGTGCTGGGAAATACAATGGGCAGGCCCGTCTATAAGGTGGATCTTTCCCTTATTGTCTCTAAGTATATAGGTGAAACTGAAAAAAACCTCGAAAAAGTATTTTTACAGGCAGAAGATAAATCCTGGATATTATTCTTTGATGAAGCCGATGCCTTATTTGGAAAGCGCAGTGAAAGCACCAGTGCTAATGATCAGTTTGCCAATCAAAATGTCTCGTATTTGTTGCAACGTATCGAAACATTTAATGGCATTATTCTTCTAGCCTCTAACCATAAGAATAATTTTGATGAGGCTTTCTTTCGTCGTTTTGATTCCATGATTTATTTCCCCATTCCTTCAATAGACGAACGCTTAGCGCTGTGGAAAAAAGGATTTTCTGATAACTGCAGTTTGGAGCCCTGTATTAAGCTTGATGACATTGCCGATCAATATTCGTTAGGGGGGGCAGACATTATCAATGTCATTCAATATGCTTCACTCAAAGCATTATGTCGTGAACAAACATTGATTTTGTACACCGATTTATGTGAGGGAATTCGCCGAGTACAAAGTGCCAATGACCCTAATCATGCCATTACAGGCGGTGATCACCTAGGTAACTTTAGATAAAAAATAGGTGAAACTTCAATACTGTTAAAATTTTAAAAGATTCGAATTATTTTTAATTTAAGTGCTAGTTTTACCCTATTTAATCCTTGTTAATACCAAGCCTATTTACATGGGCGGCGTTATGCTTTGTTCATTATTTTTCACTGGATAATAATTTTTACCCAGTTGATTTACGTATTGAATAGGATGGATTTATGTCAAATAAAAATTCCCATAAGGCAGCGATCGCTGGCCACAGAGTATTAAGAAGCGTCAGTAATT
>MAAA01025575.1_pt1 | contig 19632 bp, 13 predicted proteins | sample 1115971 | NCBI WGS metagenome assembly MAAA01 (sample SAMN04961123, study PRJNA320927) | seawater metagenome | isolation source: sample BD02T6 sea water enriched with oil for 6 days | place: USA:Gulf of Mexico | collected 2013-07-27 | reverse complement strand
TCCGCACTGGTGGGCTTTGACTAAAAATCAGTCAAAAGCGTAAATTCATACGCTTGATTCATACGCCCGTTTGAATTTAGTTTGTGAACAATCGTCAAAATCGGACTAAAAGTCAACTATTTATAAATATTTAGACGCATGTCGCCAAATAAAAGTCGCACTTCACACTTTTAAACAAATAAATAGAGCAAAAGAAACTCAATATAGTGACCTTTATGACCATAGTAGATCTATCTAAACCTGCCGTATTTTATTCATCACTCACTAAATACCCGAATAATTTGAGTATTAACTCTAATTTCTTAGACTTTTTATGACTATAGGCCGTCAAGGGCCTTTAAATTGCTGAAAAAGTTTTGCAAACTGTATAAAGCAAATTCCTTTTAGAATAAAAAACGAAATCTCAGGAATAAAAAATGATAAAAATCTACCTGAAACAAACTATAAGCAGTCTTTTATTAGGCTTGTTTTTAGTCAGCAGTCCAGCATCCGCAAAATCAGACAACGTGGATGTGCTAAAAAACATCTATGAAATGCGGACAATTACGTACGCAATACTAGGTGACTATTATATGTTTAGCGGCCTTGAAGGAGACTCAAGATACAGCCGTCAAATGAAATCGGGCACCAAACAATTTACTGAGCTGCTAAGTACGCTGTCAGTAAAAAACGCCTCCTCTTCACAATTACCGGCACTCGCAGCCACCATTAAAGAATGGCAGTCGTATAAAGATTTACTGGAAACCAACCAAAAGGATTTTTTAAGCCAAGGCTATGCAAATGGCCGCTTAGTGGATGATTTTGGTAAAAATGCTATCACGCTAGACAATAGTTTAAAGAGCCTTTACACCCAAGCAAGCAATAATTCCAAGGCACCTTTAAGTCAGTGGACACAGTACACCCGCGATATGGGGCTTATAATTCGCACACTGACCACTGAATATGCAGCCCGCACGACCTCAAGCCTTGGACAAGTCATGTCTATTGATATCAATAAGGGTGGTATGGATCAGCAGGCTATCGTTTTCAGCCAGCTACTAGAAAAGCTTAAAAAAGCGCCGCAAGATAACCCACAAGTTTACAAACTTCTGGATCAAGTGGGTGTTAAGTGGGTATTTATTGCTAAGTCAGTGGCGAATTACAATGAGAATGCTGTTCCGTTTATTGTTAATTCTTACGGCAATAGAATAAGTAAAAACCTAGAAAGTATTGGCCAGCATTATTCCTCAAAGGGATAAACTCACAACGCTGTACAGCAGATCTTAATGCCCTCCCTGAGGGCTTTAAGCAAATTACCGTTAACACCTATAGACTTTAAACTTGGGAGCCTACGTCTACCAAACTGGTCAATTCGATTTACTTACACCAATATTGAACTTCCTTTATTAAATAATTCGTTACCCACTTCACTTCTCTCCTCTAGGCTCACTTACTGTACAGGCCGGCCATTCGCGGGCAATAGATGACCTACAACTTTGCCAAAAATAACAATGAACTATTTAAGAGGCTGGGTTTTTAAAAGCAATAGAAAGAATGAGGTTAGGGATTAGGGATTATTTAATTCGAACACAAAGCATCTGACATGCAAGTTATAGAAACGATTAGGGGGTATAAAGCGACTAGGGCACCCAAACTTAGGATGCCCCGTCTTTATAGGTTAACTAGCCTATTGCCTGAGCCGACACCAAAAAATCCTTTAACGTGTCAGCATTAAATTCTGGCCCCGACTCATCCCAAATAATGCGGCAGTATTTAGGTGTACGCTCTATAGCCTTAATGGGCAGTGGCAAAGAACTCATTAGACGCTTTAAATCCTCCGAGTTAATCGTAACTTCACGATGATACCAGCTCCATTCAGTGGGCAAATTATGCTGCAGCCAGCCGTGTGTATTCACAACGGCCCATGTTAACTCATCCGCTTTATCAGGTTGCTGATTATACAAGTAATAACTTGCACCGGTAATATCATCTCGAATGCCACTTTCACGAGGTTCAGCCGCTAAGCCCTCAAGCTTTACATGTAAACCCGCTTTTCGTGCCTCCTGACGCCAGTCAGCCAGCTTAACGTCCCGTTTACTGGGACGAACCCAGACCACACTGCCCACTACAGACAAGATAGCCACTAAGACAATGATAAAACCGGTCATGATTAACCCTCGTCCAACATTGCTTCAAGCTCTAACCAGCGCTCTTCTGTCGTATTCAAATCAGCTTGAACCTGATCAATATCCGCCAGAACTTGGGTAACTGTGTCGTTATCTTGATTATAAAAATCGCCTGAACCCGCTTGTTCCTGCAATGTTGCAAGCTTGGCTTCTAGCTTTTCTATGTCTAGGGGTAACGCTTCTAATTCACGCTGTAATTTGTAGCTCAATTTTTTGCTACTTTTATTGGGTTTAGAGCCAGGTTCAGCGTTCTTTTCAGCTACCTTTTCCTGTTGTTCATCCGTAATGTCGTCAGCGCCATCTTTAAGCCTGTGGCCTCGCGCATACCAATCGCTGTACCCGCCCACATGCTCACTGATAACGCCATTGCCTTCAAACTCAAGCAAAGACGTTACTACGTTGTCTAAGAAACTCCGATCGTGACTCACCACTAATAGAGTACCGGTATAGTCCATCAAACGGTTCTCTAACATCTCAAGGGTTTCAACATCTAGATCGTTGGTTGGCTCGTCTAGTACCAATACGTTTGAGGGTTTACTGAACAACTTGGCCAACATCACTCGACTTGCTTCCCCTCCAGACAATGCCTTTAAAGGTGTACGTGCCCGCGCCGGGCTGAACAAAAAGTCACCCAAGTAGCTCATAATGTGTTTTGGACCACTGGCCATCTCGATGAAATCGCCCCCCATGGAAATGTTATCGACAATGGTTTTTTCCATGTCCAGCTCGCCACGTAGCTGGTCAAAATAAGCCACTTCCATTTTTGTACCTTGGCGGATACTGCCCGACTGAGGCTGCAGCTGATCCAAGAACAAGCGCAGCAACGTACTCTTGCCGCAACCATTTACACCCAACAAACCAATGCGGTCACCACGCTGTACCACTGTGGAAAAATCTTTCACTATGGGCTGATCAGCAAAGGAATATGAAAGGTTTTTGGTTTCCAATACCAGCTTGCCGGATTTCTCAGCCGCATCCATAGTGAAGTCTGCCGAACCTTGCTTATCAACACGGGCGGTGCGTTCGTTACGCATGGCTTTTAAGGCACGTACTCGGCCTTCGTTACGAGTACGACGGGCTTTTACGCCTTGGCGAATCCATTTTTCTTCATCGGCAAGACGCTTATCGAATAATGCATTTTCTTTTTCTTCATCTTCTAAACGTTTATCACGCCATGCTGCTAGACCTTCGTAATCGCTACCGTCATAACGGTAAAGACTGCCGCGGTCTAGATCGATAACCTGTTTAGCCACACGCTCCATGAATGCCCTATCGTGGGTAATAAACAAAACCGCACCAGGGAAATCTTTAAGTTGATCTTCAAGCCATTCAATGGCTGGAATATCCAAGTGGTTAGTAGGCTCGTCTAGTAGCAATAAATCAGGTTCACTAAGTAGTGCGCGTGCCAGCATTACCCGTCGACGCCAACCACCCGACAACTCGGCCATGGTTTTTTCAGCAGGTAGGTTTAGCTTTTCAATGATGGCATCGGCTTTTTGCTGCAATAACCAACCGTTTTGGGATTCTATATTATGCTGAAGCTTTTCAAGCTTATTCATATGAGCATCGGTTGAGGCAATCATACTGAGTTCATGATAGTCATGTAACCACTGACCTACTTCCTCTTTGCCACTTAACACAACGTCCATTACTAAACGATCATCTGCCGCCGGTAAAGTTTGTGGTAATTCGGCCACACGAACACCATCATCTAAACGGATAACACCGCCATCGGGAAGATTTTGCTTAAGCAGCAGTTTAATCAGTGATGATTTACCTGCACCATTACGGCCCACAAGACACAAACGGTCTCTTTCTTTAATGGTGAAGTTTACCTTCTCCAGTAATACTTGCTCCCCGTAATGGAGACTCACATTGTCTAGAATGACTACTGCCATACCAACCTCAATTCTCTGATGCCTCAATATTGAAGGCATCTGTAGTTTATTCTGTGCAAAGTATACCGCTTTAGCATGTGCACAAGATGTTTGCGCGGCATTGTACGCCACAATGAGCCATTAGTTTTGCTTCATTTCGAGCAACAGCGGTTAAACCCCCCATATTGTTACAACTTGGTACACATTCTTAGCGATCAAACCATTACTCTAGCGGCTCTTGGGGTGTTAAAATATTGATCACAATCTGGCTAACCACAGGTGAATTATGGCCAGAAGGATGATTGTCTTGTAAATAAGACAATCATTTGCTTTCTTCGATAAGCAATTTTATATAACCTTGCGCACCATCGATATATGGCTTAATAGGACTTAATTTATGCAACTGGAACGCGGACATTACATAGCAATAGCTGCCACCGCCCTTCTTAGCCTTTGGATGATATCCGGTTTGTTAAACCATGAGCCTGACCCTCAAAAATCAGCCGTGGTACAACCCGTTCTAAGCGACGTATTTGCCGTTCAAGTAGAACGCTACCATTCACAGTCAGTAACCCCTGAAATCGTCATACATGGGCAAACCGCGCCTAATCGTAGTGTCGCCCTCACCAGTGAATTATCCGGTAAGGTTATTAAGCTTCATAAACGCGAGGGTGACTTTGTAAAAAAAGGCCAGCTGATTATTGAGATTGACCCTCAAGACAAACCACAGATGTTAAAGATGGCTAACGCCCTACTTAAGCAAAGAGTGCTGGAACATAAAGCCAATTTAAAATTAGTGGGACAGGGCCTTCAAAATGAAACCAAGCTTGCCCAAAGTGAGTCGCAATTAGCTTCAGCACAGGCTCAAGTTAAATCTTTACAAGTACAGTTAAATGCCACCCAAGTACGCGCACCCTTTTCTGGTATTTTAGAGGATCGTAAAGTTGAATTAGGTACCTTTCTTAAAAGCGGTAACGGCATCATTAGTTTGTTGGACTTCAACCCATTTATTATTAAGGCGTATGCCGCCGAAAAAGATCTGTTGCACATTAAGCAAGGTATTAAAGCCAAAGGCCGTACACTGGACGAGAACATGCATGAAGGGGTCATTCGGTATGTCTCCAGCCAGGCAAGTAGCGCATCGAGAACATTTGCCGTTGAACTAGAGATTGCCAATCCCAGTGAACGTCAAAATGACGGGACCACCGCTGACATTTTAGTCCCCCTTGGTAGCACTCCTGCCATCTTCATTACTCCTGCACTTTTAAGCTTAAATGAAAAAGGCGTAATGGGCGCTAAATACGTGGCACAAGACCAGCAAGTGGTATTTGCTCCTGTCGTCTTAGTAAAGGCAGAGTCCAATGGAATATGGGTATCAGGTTTACCCAACCCAGTAGATCTCATTGTTGTAGGTCAAAGCTTTGTAAGCCCGGGTGAAAAAGTACGGGCCGTTTATAAAGAACCTATTTTAAATGAACATGACACCACCAAACAAAACCTAGCGACTCATGAAGCTGCTACCAGCAGTAACGGTAAATAACCATGAATGCTATTATTGATGCCGCATTAAGTCGAATACGAACGGTTATATTATTATTTTGCTTGGCCATGATCGTGGGCCTAAGCACGTTAGCCAGCATCCCCAAAGAAAGCACACCAGATGTGAGCATACCATTAGCGTATGTCTCTATTCGACATGAAGGTATTAGCCCAGAAGATGCAGACCGTATTCTGTATCAACCCATGCACAAAGAATTAAAGTCTTTGGATGGGTTAAAGGACATCACTGCTACTGCCAGTGAAGGTCACTTATCGATCCAATTAGAGTTTCAATCAGACATCGACATCGATGCCGCATTAGTGGATGTACGTGAAGCTGTAGACGCTGCAAAAGGCGAACTGCCCTCCGCTACTGACGAACCCAAGGTAAAAGAAATTAACTTATCACTATTTCCAGTAATGGTGGTGGGTCTAGCCGGTAATGTAGATGAGCGAGTGCTATTTGCAGTAGCCAAAAACTTACAAGAAAAGATTGAAAGCATTAAAGGAGTTTTAGAAGCCAAGATCCAAGGAGACCGTGAAGAAGTCGCCGAAATCATCATAGACCCCGCCAAATTAGACAGTTACAACATAGATCATGGCGCCCTATTTTCATTGCTTAACAATAACAATCAACTAGTCGCCGCTGGCAATCTGGACACTGGCTCTGGCCGCTTTGCGGTGAAGGTGCCGGGGTTAATTGAAGACACCCAGGACATTCTTTCAATGCCAGTGAAAGTAGATGGTAACAAGGTAGTTCGCTTTTCGGATATTGCCTATGGCCAGCGCACCTATAAAGATGCCAGTAGCCGTGCCCGTATTAACGGTAAACCCGCCCTTGCGATAGAGGTATCTAAACGCCTAGGCAGTAATATCATTGAAACATTGGCTGAGGTGAAAGCCTTAGTAAATAAAGAAAAAGCCAACTGGCCTGAAGGCATTGAAGTCACCTTCAATCAGGATCAGTCTAAAGAGATTAAACGTACACTGGATGATTTGTTTAACAACGTATTGTTTGCCACTGTTTTGGTGATGATAATTATTGTGGCGTCCTTAGGAATAAGATCATCCCTGTTAGTGGGCCTAGCCATACCCGGCTCGTTTTTGATGGGCATTATGGTGCTGTTTTTCTTGGGCTACACACTGAATATGGTGGTGTTATTTGCCCTTATCTTAAGTATTGGCATGTTAGTAGATGGCGCCATCGTGGTCACTGAATACGCCGATCGGCGCATGGCTGAAGGGCACTCTAACAAGGCAGCCTTTGCAGAGGCCTCTAAACGCATGGCGTGGCCCATCATCGCCTCTACGGCCACCACCTTAGCCGTATTTTTACCGTTAATGTTTTGGCCCGATACTATGGGCGATTTCATGAGCTTCATTCCGCTAACGGTAATGATCACCCTAAGTGCGTCTTTAGTCATGGCACTTATTGTTATTCCTGCCCTAGGTTCCTGGTTAGGTAAGCCTGGCGCCATAGATGACAATGCACTGCGCAGTCTTCAAGCCGCTGAAAAAGGCGATTTTAGTCAGCTCACCGGTTTTACAGGCCAGTATGTGAGCCTTATGAGCAAGCTAATCAAACACCCGCTTAAAACCCTTATGACGGTATTTGCCATCATGATTGTTACATTTATGTTGTACGGCTCACTTGGCAAAGGGGTGGAGTTTTTCCCATCTGTAGATGCTGAAATTGCCTTAGTTGATGTGCGTGCTCGCGGTAATTTATCGTTATCTGAGCGCGATGACATCGTTCGTGATGTTGAAAAACGCATGTATGACATGACCGAGATAAAAACCCTGTACACCACTAGCTTCATTGCTCCTCCCAGCGATGGTAAAAGCGCCGTAGATTTAGTGGGCCGCATTCAGCTGGAGCTAGTTGACTGGCAGCAGCGCCGCTTAGCGGTTGAAATCCTTGAAGATATTCGTGTGCGCACACAAGATATAGCGGGAGTGATCATTGAAACCAAAGTTAAAGAAGATGGGCCGGCGCAAGGGGCCCCGATTCAACTAGAAATATACGGCTCGCACAATGAAACATTGCTTGCGGTTGTAGATAAAATTCGTAAAGAATTAGACAAAGATCCTGAACTTCGCGACATAAAAGATTCTCGCCCACTTGAAGGTATTGAGTGGGAACTAGAAGTAGATCGTGAAGCGGCCAGCCGCTTAGGCGCAAGCGTAAATTCGGTGGGCAGTTTGGTTAAGATGGTAACATCAGGGCTGAATCTAGGCTCCTACCGACCTGACGATGCTGACGATGAGCTGGATATTCGCCTACGCTACCCAACTGCCAACCGAACCCTCGATCAAATGGATAATTTACGTGTAAGTTATCAAGGGGAGCTAATACCGATTAGTAGTTTTACCACTAAAACGGCCCACCCAAAGACCGGCAATATTGTGCGTACCGGCAGCAATTTACGCTACATAATCGAGGCTGAAGTACAAACGGGCGTGAATGATGCGGCTAAAATTGCGCAAATTCAGTACGTATTAGATCAAAACCCGTTACCCCCAGGTGTGTCTTACCGCTTTAAAGGTAATGCTGAAGAAATGGCCAAAACTGGTGCATTCCTAGGCAATGCCTTTTTATTGGCCATATTTATGATGATCACAATTTTGGTGACACAATTTAATAGTCTGTACCGCGCCGGATTAGTATTAAGTGCCATCGTTTTGTCGTTTGCCGGTGTATTCATGGGCTTAATGATCCGTGGCGAACCCTTTGGCATTGTAATGAGTGGCGTTGGTATGATCGCTCTTGCAGGCGTGGTGGTGAATAATAATATTGTACTTATTGATACCTACTCTCAACTACGAAAAGAAGGCCTAGCGGCAGTTGATGCCGCGTTAAGAACGGGTGCTCAACGCTTGCGGCCCGTGTTATTAACCACTATCACCACTGTGTGTGGATTAATTCCTATGGTGTACCAGCTGAATATCGACTTAATTGGTCGTGAAATTCTTGTTGATGCCCCCAGCTCTCAATGGTGGACACAGCTTTCAACCGCCATCGCTGGCGGTTTAACCTTCGCCACCGTACTTACATTGTTGCTCACTCCTTGCTTGTTGGTGCTAGTAGACGAGAAGAAAGACCGTCGGCAAGCAGAGTTATTAGCACAAAAGGCTCTATGAATTCACACCTAGATAGATCCTCTTGAATTTTTATGGGCTATGCTCAAGACAAGACGGGGGGGATCACTATGGGGTTAAAGCAGCTTTCTATATTCTGCTTAATGGGTTTATTGAGCCCATTATTTGTGGGCAGTGCCCATGGGCTTGGGCATTACCAATACTTAAAAGCCGAAAAACAACTTAAAAAAGGCCATTTAAGGCAGTACTCAAAAACCGTATCCAAACTGGATAAACACCCCTTGCTGCCTTATTTACAGGCGAGCAAGTTACGTCGTAATTTCTATAAAACCCCCATTCAAGAATTGGATCTCTTTTTCAGTGAATTTCAAGAACAACCTGTCGCAAGATTATTGCGGCGTCGCTGGGTTTGGCACTTAGCCTCCCGCAAAAAATGGCGTTTATTTTTAGATTACATTGGCCCCACTGAAAACTTAAGCTTGAGGTGCCATAGAGTCACGGCCCTGGCATCTACCAACCATCAATTTGATTCACTACTTGAAGGCCAAGCTTTGTGGCTTATGGGAGTTTCTCTGCCCAAAACTTGTGACAAAGTGTTTGCTCAATGGCGTCGCCACGGATTTTTGAGTGAAGATCTTATTTGGCAACGGCTACTCATTGCCCAAGATAAACGCCAATATAAATTAGTGCGATTCCTGCAAAAAAAGCTGTCCTCGCCTTTAAAAAAACAGGCTCAGATTGTGCGAAGCCTTTGGCGTCGCCCGACGGACATACTATCTGATCAAAGACTGCTAACGTTAGCGCCTAAAGCGCGTACGATACTTATTAGAAAAGCACTAAAATATCAGCCCGAACAATACTACGCGCTTGCGAATAGCGAGCTCTTATTGGGTTTAAATCAAGAGCAAATTCGCAGCGTTGAGCAGGTAGCTCTTAACTATGCGGCGAAACACTCGGGGCCTGAAGCGTATGTCTGGTATCAACAGGCCCAAAACAACCAGTTACTGGATATAGAACTTGAAGAAAAGTTTTTACTTGGCGCCGTCAAGACTGAAAATTGGCCCTTGTACACTCACCTGTACAAGTTATCCGAGTCTGAAGTAAAGGATACGGCAAGGTGGCAATACTGGCAGGCACGGGCGTTAGAATCGCTCGGTTCAGGCACCAGTAAAAGCCAGCCTTATTATCAAAAAGCCTCTTTGGAGCGTGATTTCTACGGGTTCTTAGCCAGTCAAAAACTGGGTATAAGTGCCAGTATGAACCATGATCCCACCCATGTATCCGCTGCCATATTGCAGCGTATTCGTATGCAATCACCCGTCAAACGCGCCATGGCATTTCTAGATTTAGGCCGTATAAGCGATGCTCGCCGTGAATGGCAGTATGCCTTTGACAAACTAAATAGCGATGGCCGAGAGGCCTTAGCTATTATCGCAGGTCGCCTTGACTGGTCTGACCGCCCTATCTTCACACTAGCTAAGCAAAAAAGTTGGCACGATTTACAATTGCGCTTCCCATTAGCCCATGAAAATTTGTTTGATCAAGCTGCCCGCAATACCCGTATTAGTAAAAACTGGATCTATGGTGTAGCTCGCCAAGAAAGTGCTTTTATGTATGACGCAAGAAGTCCCGTGGGTGCTACAGGGCTTATGCAGTTAATGCCCAGCACGGCGAAATCCGTGAGCCGTAAACAACGTATTAAGTACTCCAAAAAGCGCCTAATTGACCCTGAATACAACATTAAACTGGGCAGCTTGTACTTAAAGCAATTACTCAGGCGTTACAAAGGCAACCGAGTGTTGGCCACAGCTGCCTACAATGCCGGCCCTGGCAGTGTTAATCGCTGGTTAAAACGCTATTCGGGGGACTTGGATATTTGGATTGAACGTATCCCTTATGATGAAACCCGTGAGTATGTGCAACGTGTACTTACCTACAGCACTATCTACTCTTATCGATTAGGGCAACTACAACCCATTCTGGATCAGGATACCCTCACTGCGTGGGCTAAAAGTGCGCCCATTAATTTGGAGATATCCAAGGTCACGGGCAGGCGGAAAAACAAAGGTTAGCTATGCTAATAATTAGGGGCTGTTTTTTTAATTCTTTGTACTTCGCCCAATGTTAAATGGAAATTAACACGTGACCAATTCTGATAATCGATACACCATCAAGGAACATGGCTCAAGCTCTTCAAATCCAGATCTTGGATGGAGCCAGGTCCGGGAAACCATAACGATGCTTGCCCTGGCTGTAGCCCAAGTTGAATCTTCAATGAAAGATGGTGCTCAAAGTGTTGATACACTTACCCAGTCTTTCACCCACATGGCAAAATATATAAAAAAGATTCGCACGGTTACTCAAAAGGTGACGCCCAGTACCCTTTCAACGTTCCAAGAAGTCATTGAGAATACAGCCTTAACCCTAGAAGAGAACGTGCAAGATGCAGTGGTAGCCTTTCAATTTTATGATCGCATATCGCAAAGACTCGAGCATGTTTGCAATAGCCTAGATCAATTAGGTGGACTCATAAATGACCCAGGCTCCCTTTACAACCCAGATCACTGGCATACGCTGCAAGAGAACATTAAAGGCTCTTACACTATGGAAGCAGAACGTATTATGTTTGAACACATTTTAAGAGGGCACAGCATAGAAGAGGCACTAGAAATATACCGCCATCACTTTGAGAATGCAGCCGCGGATGATTCTGCTGAAGACGGCGATGAAATAGAGTTATTTTAACAACGCCTTAAACACCAAACTTAAGTGAATCTTATCCCGCGTTTATCGTTTACTTTACCTTCCCCCCCACATTACTAACTTTCAAATCATGATGTAAATATAAGAATTAAATAACGCCAGCTTAGCGCTGCCACAGACAAATTCTTTTTTACTTCATAGAATCTGCAAACCTTGATTTGATTAAGCAATTACATCAACCAAATAATTGCTTAGCTCTAACCTGGACAGCCTCAGCAAGCCCATCAGGCTGAAATTTTGATAAAAATGCATTACAACCTACTTTCTCTACCATCTTTTCGTTAAAGCTGCCGCTTAAGGATGTATGCAGCACCACATATAAATTATTAAAATCAGCAGAGTTTCTAATCTCAGTAGTCAGCATGTAGCCATCCATTGTTGGCATCTCGGCATCTGTAATCACCATTAATAACTGGCTATTGATGGGGCCTTCTGCCCCCATCTTTTGAATAATATTCCAAGCTTCTAAACCGTCATTTGCCTGTATCACTTCAAGACCTAGACTGCCCAGTGTTTCTTTGACTTGAGAACGAGCTACCGCAGAGTCATCCACCGCCAATATCTTTAAGCCAGATTCAGCAACTCGCGCCATAACGTCTAAATCCAAGAGCCCCTCTGAAACGGTTGTTTCGTAGGGCACTATCTCAGCCAATACTTTTTCCACGTCAATAATTTCTACAATCCGGTCCTCTACCTTAGTAATGGCCGTTAAGTAATGTGCCTTGCCCGTGCCTTTTGGCGGGGGCATTATTTGCTCCCAATTCATATTGATAATGCGGTCCACCCCAGCCACTAAAAACGCCTGCACGGTTCGGTTATATTCAGTCACAATCATAGTGGTATGATCATTGATTTCTAAAGGACCCATGCCAATTGCATGACACAAGTCCACCACGGGTAAAGTTTGCCCCCGTAAATGGGTTACCCCTCGCACCACAGGATGAGCTTCCGGTATTTGAGTGAGCTGGGTTAAACGTAATACCTCCTGTATTTTGAACACGTTTATGGCATAAGACTGCCCCCTGCCAAAGTTAAACAGCAATAACTCTAGACGGTTTTGCCCCACCAGCTTAGTACGTTGATCTACATTACTTAAAACCCCTGACATAAATGCCAACCTTTGTGTGTTTACATCTTTTTTTAGTGTAGTACAGCTTTGCACACTTTGAGCTAAGCTATGAAGATAGCTCCCTTAAATATGGCCAACCATGAGCGAAACCGGACACGCATTGCTGGCGCGACAGCCCATTTACAACCGTTCATTGGAAATTGCAGCCTATGAACTGCTGTTTAGGGCAAGTAACAACGATCAGCAGGCCAATTTTACCTGTGGCGATAAGGCCACAAGCCAGGTATTGCTGAATGCATTTGGTGAAGCAGGCTTAGCCTCTCTTTGCGGCACCCATCCAGCGTTTATTAATTTCACTAAAAATCTTATTTTAAATCGCCCTACTTTCGACCTTAGTCAATATGTCATCGAGATATTGGAAGATATTGAGGTGGACGACAATCTGATTAAGGCCTTACAAGCGGCAAAAGCAGATGGAGCGAAACTGGCACTTGATGATTTTATTTTAGATAAAAACAGCGCGCCATTACTGCACTTTGTAGACATAGTAAAAGTGGATGTTTTGGCTTTAAATAAATCCCAAATTGAGCGTTTTGCTAAGGTATTTATCCCTCGCAATATCACTATGCTCGCAGAAAAGGTCGAAACACATGAGATGTATCAATTTTGTAAAGACCTAGGATATGAGCTTTTTCAAGGGTACTTTTTATCTAGGCCGCAAATTATTGAAGGCCGAGCCATGCCAGACAACAAACTGGTAGTACTTAAATTACTTAGAGACTTGCGTGACCCTAAAATCAGTGTGAAATCCATGACTCAAACCTTGTCTCAAGACCCACAGATGAGCTATAAATTATTACGCTTAGTTAACTCCGCCGCCTTTGCACGGGTGGATAAATGTACCTCCTTACAGCAAGCGATATCGATGTTGGGATTAAGTCACATTAGAAGTTGGGCAAGCCTGCTGGCCCTTGGTAACCTTGATGATAAACCTTTAGCCTTAAGGCAAAGTAGCTTAGAGCGAGCCATAATTTGCCAAAAGTTTGGGGAACATATGGGTCAATTCCCCAATACAGACTATTACACAGTGGGCCTATTTTCACTCTTGGACGCCTTTTTAGACCGCCCCATTGAAGAGATAATCGATAGCCTAAGCTTACCTCAAGAGATGGAAGACGGAATCCTACTTGCGAATGGCACACTGGGCCTGGCCTTAGAAACTGCCAAATGCTTCCAAGAGGGCCGCCTAGGTGACTTACGCCTTGCAGAGTTGGCTCAATACCAGCTTGACCAACCCAATATGGACAGACTCTATAAAGAAAGCTTATTAGAAAGTGACCAACAGGTAAAAGACCTAAACTAATCAGGCCCTTTTTTTATTGGCCGATAATCATCTGTTTAAAAAATCAAGTGTGTACTACTGTGGGACTAATAATTATAAAAAGTTGACCTTCTATGTTCATTGCAGGTATCTCCGAATTCTTTCTATTAGCGGCCCTGATCCTGTCCCTTAGGTACAGCCCCAACAAGCCACTAACAATTGTTTTTGGCTATATCTTCGCCGTTAGTATTATTGGTTTAACCGCTCTATTGGGTGCCCTTCGCTACCTAGAGCTTGCGGATACTTTGTATTGGCATCAAAAATTTGTCTTTCTTAGTAAACATATCGGCATGCCCCTTTTTATTATTGCTAGCCTGTGGCCAAACCTACAAACTAAAAACATCCGCTTAGCCGCCCTTTTGATTTTAACAATAAGTCTTGTGTCATGTGTGGCTAACATTTATGTACCACTCGCTTTTGTATCTGACGCCTGCCTAGTGCTGGGGATTATAATGGCCATTTACACGCTAAAAGCCCAACAGACTAGGTTGATACACATACTCATAGCGTTGGCTTTATTATTAAGCACCCTAATTTGGAGCGCCTTGATCACCGACGCCAATTTACGCATAGGTATTTTTCATTTATGTTTGGGGCTGTATTTTGCATTGGCCAGTCGTGCTTTATATGTCGCGCCGCTACTGGCCACTAAGCCACTACACCCCGATTAAACAATAGTTTTGCTCATTATAATTTGTGTAGTTAAACCGCAATAAACTTTAAAAAAATAAAAACAAAAAGGCCCTTTATGAATTACATTCTATTAGCCATCCCCCTCTTTATGCTGTTAATCATGATTGAATTAGCCTGGGATAAATATAAAGGCACGGGCTATTATCGATTAAACGATACCGTTAATTCAATAACCATGGGCATATACAGCCGCTTAACCGGTTTAGTGTATGCGTTCATTCCTTTTTCAGCGTATGTATTCATTTTTGAAAACTACCAACTATTTGAACTGCCTATTGATGATAGTTGGGTTTGGATAGTGGCCTTTGTGGTATACGATTTTGGTTACTATTTTATTCACCGCTTGGGACACACCCTAAACATCACTTGGGCTAGCCATGTTATTCACCATCAAAGTGAAGATTACAATTTAGGTACCGCCTTACGTCAAACTAGTATACCCAGCGTTTTAGGTTGGATGTGCTTAATACCCATGGCACTGTTGGGTTTTCCGCCTGTGGTTTTATTAGCGGCTGGTTCATTTAACCTTATTTATCAATTTTGGGTACACACCCAACACATTAAAAAACTACCCAAATGGTACGAAGCTCTTTTTGTGACCCCTAGCCATCATCGTGTTCATCACGGTAAAAATAAAATATACATAGATAAAAATCATGGTGGGGTATTCATTGTATGGGATAAAATATTTGGCACTTTTCAAGCCGAGCTGGAAGATGAAAAAGTTATTTATGGTATTAGCACTCAATTAGCCAGCTGGAACCCTATATGGGGTAACGTTCAATTCATAGGCTACCTAATAAAAGACGCTTGGTTGACCAAAAGCTGGCTTGATAAACTCACACTGTGGTTTCGTGCAACCGGTTATCGCCCGCAAGACTTAGAAAAAACACACCCTCGCATCAAAACTAATGGCATAGTTAATAAATATAACATCACCAACAGCACGGGCATTAAGGCCTATGTTTTGTCACAATTTATTTTGTGTTTAGTGTTGGTGTTTGCACTTTTAACCATGGCAAAAGGCCTCATGCCTTGGCAGCTTATTTTAGGTGTGACCGCGTTAGGGTTATTTTTATTCAGCTTAAGTAAAGTACAAGAGGAAAAAGACAGTGCCGTATTGTGGGAACTTATAAAATTTATTGTGTTAGCCGTGAGTGCCGTAACAATTTCTCCAAACATTGGCTGGGGCCTGCCCGCATTAAGCGCTATTGGGCTTATTTCAATTAGCAGTTTATATTATTTACAGCGCCAAAGAGAAGCCTCAGAGCTAGTGAAAGCTTAAATAATTTAAAAACAACTTAAAAATAAAAGGCCCCATAAAGATAATCTTTATGGGGCCTTTTATTTTTCGCGCCTTAAACGTTACGCTATTTTGGGTAACCCGTAATCTTTCGAATACTGCGGTACAAAGGCTGCAAACGTTTATACATTTTTAAATACACTTCTTTATACAGTTGGTCGTACATGCGGCTTGTTTGAAAATCAGGTTCAAATACATCCCCCACATGGGTCATGGCATCTATGGCGTCATTGTAATTATTGTAACGCTTCAACCCCACTGCCACATTAATGGCAGCCCCCAAGCCTGATGTTTCATAGGTACTGGGTCGCTCTGCAGGTAAAGCAAATATGTTAGCGGTTAACTGCATGGCAGCATCGCTTTGTGAACCTCCACCCGACACCCTAAGCTTAGTAATTTTTACGCCACTGCTTTTTTCAATACGCTCTTTGCCTTCACGCAGGCCATACGCTAATCCTTCTAGAATTGAGCGGTAAATATGCGCACGAGTATGCACATCACCAAACCCTATGATAGCGCCTTTTGCTTCTGGGCCCGGATCTTTAGTACCCGGTGACCAATAAGGTTGTAACATAAGCCCCATGGATCCGGGTGGCACTGAATCTACTATTTCATCAAACAAGGTTTCGGCTGCTATACCTCGCTCTTGGGCTATTTGCTCTTCACGCAAGGCAAATTGTTTTTTAAACCAACTAACCATCCAAAAACCTCGGTATATCATTACCTCGGTATTATATGAATTAGGCACTGCCGCTGGGAAAGGCGGTATAAAACGTACAGCTTCTACGTATTTTTCTGTGGTGGTATTAATGGTGGCCGTGGTGCCATAACTTAAGCAGGCAATGTGTGGATTTACGGCACCACTGCCAATAACTTCACAGGCTTTATCCGAGGCTGCAGCAATTAATGGAATGCCGGCCGGAATACCTAAATGCTCACCTGCCGCTTCAGTAATGGCCCCAATCTTTTCACCAGGCTTAACCAGCTCAGGTAACATTTCAGGTGCGACATTAGCCACCTGCCATTTCCAGTCAGATTTAGCGGCCCATTTATGGCTTTTATAATCAAAGGGTAAATACCCCACCGTACAGCCCACCGAGTCTTTATATTCACCGGTTAAACGGAAACCAAGATAACCACTTAGCAATAAAAACTTGTGTGTTTTATTCCAAATTTCGGGTTGATTTTGTTCAATCCATACCGCCTGAGCTTTGCGCTGAAAACTCTCCACCACATCTTTTAAACTAAGAACCTTAAATAATACACCCCACAAACCACCAATGGGTTTGTCGATTTCGGCCTGACGCTGATCTAACCACGTAATCGCAGGACGTAATGCTTCGCCATTTACATCCACATTAATAACCGTGCCGCGCTGCGTGGTTAAACCTACACCTATCACTTGCTCTGGCGAGATATTAGTGCTGGCCCACAAGGCGTCACAGGCCTCCCCCAAACTTTTCCAATAGTATTCTGGGTCTTGTTCTGCCCAACCTGGGTGTTTTGAAAAGTAAGGTTCTATTTCAACCTTACCTTTTGCAACTAAGGTGCCTTGCAAATCAAACAACAAAGCGCGCACACTTTGAGTCCCGTTATCGATGGATAAAATATATTCTTGCATAGTCTTCTCACCCCAAAAATAAATCGGGCCTTATATTATTATTGTTGTTTATCTATTAACCGAAGGCACGCTGTACGCTTGCTGCCATAGCGCCAAATAGCGATCCCATTCTTGTTGCCAAATATCATCACTCCAATGAAGTGCTTGTTGGCATATTTCACGAATTTGAGGTTGAAAATCAATGCCGCCATTTTTTAAAAACTGCCCCACTCGGGTACGCCTTAACAATAAATCATCTAGGTGAACCACTTGTTCATGACGTGCTGAAAATTTAAGTTGAGCCCAATACGTTTGTGAGCCTGGCACCATTGACCAATCATCATGGGCACACTCAGCTAAGACCTTAATTTTTTCACCGTAAAATCCATTTAAACGACGGCCCCATACAGTGCCCAGTTTTTTCATGGACTCTGGAATAGCATGTGCTTGACTGAAAATAGGTTTACCCTGATCTTTTACTTGAATATTTTCAAGGTACTTACTGGCAGCCTTTAAAACATCCAGCGCAATTAGGCGGAAGGTGGTAAGCTTGCCGCCACTTACCGTGATTAACCCCTGGTCATCCCAAATGCTATGGTCGCGTTTTTCGGCCGACGGATTTAAACCACCCTGACTTACAATGGGGCGTACACCTGCAAAACTAGATACGGCGTCGCTTGCCTTAATATTGATATTAGGGAAAACGGCGTTCACGGCCGCTATTAAATATTCAGCCTCCTCTACGCGCATGAAAGGCTCACTTAAATCGACCTCTGGATTATCAAGATCTGTAGTTCCCACTACCGTCATACCTTCCCAAGAATACATAAACATACTGCGACCATCTGCAGGATGGCTTAAACTAATAGCTTGGGAACAAGGCAGACGCCAATTTGGAAAGATTAGGTGACTGCCACGTAGCGGGCGCACTTCTTTTTTCTTATCAAACTGGGCTCTAAGTTGATCGGCCCAAGCACCGGTAGCACTGATAACCACTTTTGCGTTAATAGCAAAAACATCGCCACTTTCGTGGTCAAGTGCATTAACACCGGTGACCTGTTGCGATTGTTTAATTATATTTTTTACTTCACAATAATTAAGTATTTGCGCACCATCATCTTGCGCTTCTTGCAACACCCGCATAACTAATCGTGAGTCATCGGTGACGGCATCGGCAAACTGAGTAGCACCCAATAAATTTTCGCTATTAATGCCCGGTAAATCGAACAACGTTTGTTGCTTGTTTATGAACTTTCGGTAGCGTTTACCCGCAAAAAAATCGTACATAGCCAGCAAGGTATTAAATACAAATGGGCCTGGGAACTTCTTTTTATAATGAGGCCAACTAAATGTTTGCAGATCGACCAAACCTGGCGCCTCTAGCATTAACCGTTCACGCTCTTTCACTGAGTGACTGGTAAGTTTTAAATTGCCAGCCGCCAAATAACGTAAGCCACCGTGTACCATTTTTGAAGAGCGGCTAGAGGTTCCCCATGCAAAATCTTTTTGCTCAAGTACCAATACCTTTAAGCCCTGACGAGCCACTTCACGAGCAATGCCTGCCCCCGTAATGCCGCCGCCAATGACTAATACATCCCATTGGGGCGTATTTTTAATGGCGCAAATGACCTTTTGTCGCTGATTTTCACAACTGCTTGCTGTTGAGATATTAGCTGGCGTTTTCACAGATATATTAGTAGGAATAGTCACAGACACACCTCTATTTTGTATCGATCTTTTCATCAATTAAGGTGCCAGGATTTAGCCTTTGCTTAGGGTCAAAAAAGCTTAACAGCGTTTTTATAGCCCCCATACCCAGCGCCCCTTTTTCAGCCTGTAAATATGGTGCGTGATCTTTACCCACCCCATGCTGATGGGAAATAGTTGAGCGCCCAGTAGCTAAAGACTCACTGGCCTTAGCCTTTATTATTTTCCAACGTGCCAATGTTTCTGGGTAACTTGTGGCATTGGGGAGAATATAGGTAGTGTAAATACTACACCCCTGGGTATACATGTGTGACAGATGAGTATAAACGTGAGGCACAATTCCTTCATCGCTAAGGCTGTTGCGCACTGATTCTTCCATGGCGTTCATAAGTTCTGAAACGTTATCCCAGTCGGTAGCGGTCTCGAACGTATCCAC
>MAAA01014187.1_pt1 | contig 19665 bp, 13 predicted proteins | sample 1115971 | NCBI WGS metagenome assembly MAAA01 (sample SAMN04961123, study PRJNA320927) | seawater metagenome | isolation source: sample BD02T6 sea water enriched with oil for 6 days | place: USA:Gulf of Mexico | collected 2013-07-27 | reverse complement strand
TTATTCACATTATCAATCCATTGATGTAATTGGCCACAATAGCTCACTTTTACATTTTGGTTGTATTCTACTGGCTACATGTTCTGTACGTGAATGGCTTGTAGGCCACCCATATTCCCTGGGCATAAAAAAACCCTCATCTGAGGGCTTGGTATGGTCAGAACCGGGTCTATTCCCATATCACTTAACCGGCCAATTGGCTCTGCAGTGCCCCACACTGCCAGACCGTTATCTAACTGTAGGTGACGTCTACTTTTCGAGGGCAACACCACCTGCGCACCCCTTTTGGTACTTTGGTGTGGATCTTCGCAAGTGGCGACTTCTACTGATTGAATATTCACAATGCAGTCATAATATAATGTTAGCAACGTCACTCATGCTAAGGATGACCCATGGAAAGGGAAATAGAAAAACTCGCTCGAAACTTTATAAATTTGGCGTGGAATAAAGGGCAATTTAATCTCTTGCGTCAATATTGCACCCCCGGCTTTCACTACCATACGACCTTTAATGAACAAGTCTTATGTATCGATGAGTATGTGGCTTACGTAAAGACTTTTCGACAGTGCATGCCAGACTTGGTGCTGACCATAGAGGACATGATGGTTAAGGATGATAAAGCCATTGCCCACAGCATCCTTTCGGGCACCATAGAGCAGTCATTTTTTGGCCTACCAGCCAGTGACAAGTTGATTACCTTCTCGGCCATGAGCACACTAGAAGTGTATAACGACAAGGTTAACTGTCTGGATTCTATGATCGATATTGCCGGCATACAAAGACAGGTGGTTACCCCCATCGCCATGGACTTTCCCTTGGGTATCAAATAAATCCCCAGTACCCAAAGTGCCAGGTTTAAAGAAACAGGGTTCTTTGGCCACTGTACGCGTAAAGTTTATGAAGAGTGTTTAAGGGATGCTGTGGACTAAGGGTTCCGTAATCTTTTTGTTGGCGTCTTAGGTGACATAGCCGCGAAACCCGCCCTTTTTTCATAGGATGGATCTGAAGTTGAGCATCGGACGCGGTGGCAGATGCACTAAAGATGAAAGACGTATTAGACAGGCTGAGTAGTAACAGCGAGCCTACCATTGATAACCCCAATGGTAGCAAAACAACCATCGTATTCTCAAAGGATTAAGAATTTATGGCTAACTTCCGCCAATGCTCAGGTATCGCTTGATTACTTTCTGCAATTCAGATAGAAATTTGAGTTGAGTAATGAATACGGATTTAGATCCTATGAAGATTAATGGCTGCGACTACTTTCCAGAGCAGCGCCAGCTTAGAAAGGAAGAGCAATGAACACACATTATCTGATTATCACATTTTGCATATTCTTATCAGCATGTTCAAGCAGGAACGTATACATATCCGATATTGATTCTGAGAGAAAATCGAGTGCCAATTCAACTAAACTTGAACGTATTGTAAGTGATAATTCTGCTAAGGATGCACAGCTCGGCGTTGCAGTCCTCCTGGGTATTGATGAAAGTGGTAAAAATTACGTAGCTATTGCACTAGCTCCTACCGTTAACGTCTCACTAGTCGAAATTAATCCTTATAATATTAGATCGTTAGAATTACACGAAGCCAGAGAACTTCTTGATGCGATAGCATTTGCCACAGCAAACTATAAGGTTAAAGTTAAGAAACTACATTCTATCAACTCAAGTTATGACTCATATTTGCAATCTACTAGCATGTTTATTCAGGGTATTTATCTGGCACCAATTCAGAGTGAATTCTTATCATTCACTTTTGTAAATAATGTTTATGGTGCAGAAGCTAGAATGTACTTTAATAGCCTTAACAATAAGGTGGCTGGAAACAGAGTATTTAATTATGAAAAACTTAACCATCTAAGTATGCTTTTAAATAAAGCTGTTAATCGAGCAAATTCAAAAAATTAAAAACGCATGACTAGTGAACATTGTAGATTCGCTGAGTATTTTACGAAGAGGTAAATTTATTGAACCATGAGCCAATCAATCAAGTTACGATCATAAACCTGCAGTTGAATAATATCCTTAGCGTTACCAGTAATGCGCTGGTCTAAATACGCTGCACTCACCTCCTGCTCGTCGTATGCGAGGGCAGTACCTTGATCATCGGTACGCTTTTGGTGTTACCTGCGAAAAGTAGACGTGAAGGTTACGTTCAATAGCATATCCATATACTTCCTCTGTATTTCCATATCTATTCCCATGCCTGTTAACTAGCCATTTAACGCCACAACCGACCTCTCCTGCCAGAACGATAATCTGCAGTAGCTGCAGTGGACTTTTAGTGGCTAACATAAAACTGAATGCCACAACTATATTTATTCCCCAATGAGTTTGGCTTGCCAAGGATTCTGTTCTAGTAGTTCTGGATTTTTTGCTACCAATTCTTGATAGACACGAACCATATTACTTGCTGCCTCGTGCATGGATAACTGATAAGTATTAAAGTACTCTAGAGTATTTGATACAAGGAAGTCCTGCCACTCTCCTGAAAGACCAGAAAACCATAAATTCGAACCAACCTTTCTTAATGCGAACTCAGCAGCCTCAACCTCATTATTGTTTGGAATAGGCTCCGTCATCTTTTGCTTCCTTGCATGGGTAAAAAACATTAAAGGTCTATATCGAATATTCACATATGAGTGCGATAGGTCGGCCCCTTCGGTCCGTATAGTCGTCTATATGATACTACCTGTGTTCCGTCTTGCTAGCTAATTTCTCGTACTTTTCTTTAGCTTCTTCAAAGGTTTCAAAAACCAAAACATTGATCGACTTATACCCTGGGTAAGCCACCTCCTTAAAGTAAATACCACTTTTAAGATTTTTTAACTGCGCCTCTGTAATAATTGGAAACTCATCATTAATATCCGTATATGCATCTGGCCGACATGGGCTAGCTATTTTTGAAAACAAAGCAGTTAGAATGTTACCTTTCTGAAGGTATGCAACACTTTTATAATGTGTGTTTTTTCTCCCTATCCACTCCATTGCTATGGTCATTTGGTCAAAGTCTAGCTTATCTTCATCAAATTCAAAGTCAGGACAGGCAATTTTATAAGGATCAAAATTTTCTTTAATTGGTGTGACATAGAATGGTTTTCTCTCAAGAGAACGCTTTACCCTTTGATAAGGACTGTCGCTAGGACTACCCGAGGCGAATTTTTCACCTATTTTCCGACTGGCAGCACTTCTTTCGTGATCAATTCCTGCTTGAGTAGCTCTAAGTTCCGAAATCTCGAGAGCTTCATCGTGCCGTTTACACTCGCTTTCAGTAACTTGGTGAACTTTACATGAAAAAGTTAGTTTGTTGTTATCACAACCCGAAACAAGCAAACAAAGCACTACAAATATCCTTCTCATACTACCTCCATTAAGTGGTGTTATCCTAGAAAAGTAGACACCATTCTTACATTTAATGATTTACTTATATACATGTCCCTTCATTCCCACATCTATTCCCACATCACTTAACTGGGCCATTTAGCTCTAGTCAGATAGCCGAATTAACTATGCCACTACACTATAGATGTATACTAACAAATCACCTCAGGTATATCCTTCCACCTTGTAGTGTACGCAGGGCTAAGCATATTCTGGCTCATGGCCCAGCGACCACCCATGCCTTGAGCGGCTACATGGGTGCTGTTCCTTCCAAACTTCGCGTTAATATTATCCATGCACACCATCAATGCTTCAGACCTCATGCTTTGCCCTGCCGTGAAGAAATCATTTTGCTTATGACTGCGATCTTGCAATTCAACTATGCCCACCCCAGCCTTGGTGTATGAGTAACCATCTTTGTATAAGCTGGCAACGGCTTTCTTTACCAGTGTTTCTATCATGCGAGTATCGTTGGTGGGGTAATCCAATTTGACCGTTTTAGAATTAAAAAAAGTATCGGATGCGTGATGACTGGTATTGATAAACACATGCAGGGTTATGGCCAATGAATCCTGGGCTCGCAATTTCTCCGCTGCCCTGGCACCATACAAGCAAGCGGCCTGCTGCAATTCATGTAAGGTGTTAATCCGCTGGCCAAATGACCGGGTACAGTAAATCTGTTTTTTAGGGGGCGGCGCTTCTTCCAGGGGCATGCAGGACTCGCCATTTAATTCACGAATGGTTCGCTCCATGTTCACGCTAAACAAATTACCCAGTTGTCTTGGATCCGCTGCTGCCAGGTCGGCAATGGTGATAATCCCCTGCCCTACCAATCGCTTACTAAGCTTGGACCCAATCCCCCAGATTTTATTAACCGGCATGCGCTTTTGTAGCCACTGCCATTTTTCTGGGGCATCCAGCACACACACGCCGTTGGTTTGCGGGATCTTCTTCGCGCCATGATTGGCAAGCTTGGCCAGTGTCTTAGTAGGCGCTATCCCCACCCCCACTGGCATACGAACATCCTGCCACAGGCTTTGCTTCATCTGTTGGCCGTAGTCGTTTAAATCCATAGTGAAGCCATCCAACTGCAAAAACATTTCATCGATGGAATAGACTTCCACGTCAGGGGAGTAATGCCGAAGGGTTTCCATTACCCGATTGGAAGTGTCGCCATACAATGGGTAGTTACTTGAGAAGACGTGCACACCCAGTCTCTTCAACATGGACTTTAATTTAAAATAAGGCTCAAGGTCGGGAATACCCAGGGCCTTGGCTTCTGCATTCCTGGCTACGATACAGCCATCGTTGTTACTCAGCACAATCACCGGCTGGCCACGCAGGTCGGGCCTAAATATCTGTTCACACGCCGCATAACAACTGTTGCAATCCACCAAGGCAAACATACTAGGCCCAGCACATATGGTGGATTACATGCATCACCACGCCTTCGATCACCAAGTCAGTTTCATCCGGTAAGGGTATGGGTTCATAATCCGGATTGGCAGCTCGCAGGCATCGATTGTTTATATCCAGAATCTTACAGGTAAGCTGCCCATCCACACTGGCGATAACGATGCGACCCTGCTCCGGGGCTTGTGAGCGATCCACAATCAGCAGATCACCATCATAAATTTTGGCACCTTCCATGGAGTCACCGCTGGCCCTGGCAAAGTAGGTGGCCGAGGGCTTGGCTATGAGGTGCTCATTCAGGTCTAGGGCCTGATCTACATGGTCCTCAGCCGGTGAAGGAAAGCCCGCCGTCACGCTATCAGTGAATAGCGGGAGCGGTAAATAGCTCTGAATTTGGTCTAATGGAATTTTGGTGATAATCATGACTGGCATCCAACTACTGGTTGTATATCCAGTTTAGCAGGGATTTAGGCTGGAGCCGACCGTCCATAAACAAGTATTTTGGGCGAACCCACGAGCGGCTCTTAGGAGTAATGTACGACAGACTGTCAAAATTAGGTATCAGGCTCAGCCTTATGTAATCCCCATCTATTCCCATGTCTATTAGCTCAAATTTAGTGACCAAATTCACTACGCTACTACACTAGGGGCAATTCAGATCTATATTGTCTTAAATCCACATCAATTAAGTGTTTCGGTAGTGCCTTTAATTCGCATTGCATTGCCATTCCTCTATTCTGTAGTTAAATTAAATCAATATATACTTATTAGAATCACTATATGAATAACTGCTAAGTTTCTCAATTGAACACTTACTTGGCTGGTGAGGTTGGTAGTAAGGTGCCTGCCAGACAAATGGTCATGAAAGTGGTTAATCGTGAACTACAGCATAATATTGGTGCACATTCCTTTTAACTGCTAAGTGTGTCAGAAACTCAAAGTGTGAAACACATGACAAACATTGGACTATGACAGCTACTATGGAAATATTTCACACAGGGAATTATGTTCGAAGTCACTATAATTTTCGAATTAGTGGTATTTTAGGAGATAAAAAACCCTCACCTGTTGTCTCTGCACTAGCAAATATCCACTTTAGAGGTAGCCCTTCACTGCCATCCACTTACCTCAAAGAGCAATTGAATGACTTAGGTGTGGTGTATAGTTCTAATGCTGCTGTACATTTTCCGAATGAATATAGGCCAAATTGGCGTAAAACAATTTTAGGGGGGAGTGGACTGCTAAACCCTGCATTAGATTTCTTTGAAAATACTCTTCCAGTATTTCTAGATCAATTCTCATTTCTATATTCATTGGTTAAACCTGAGGTGCCTTTCTCTGAATTGATAGATGGAGCTGATGATCAATTTTCTAAGGAGCGAGTGGATTTTTTTATACCATTGGCAAATATTGTGATTGAGATAGACGGTAATCAGCATGATTCTTCGATAGCCTCTAAAATTGATAGGGATAGGGATAAGTATTTACGAAAACATTCGATATCAGTCTATAGGATTAAAACTATTGATCTTAGGGATAGTGAATATATTGATAAAGTTAAATTGGAATTCAATGATAAATTAAAGGGATCAAGGCTTGTAAAATCATACTCAAACTTACTTGCTCATACAGAGTCTGAAGCCAGTTTAATATTTACAACAATTTATAGAGTTCAAGCAATCATAATTGAACTACTAGAGAGGAATTTTATTTCTCTACGAAGTAAGGAGTGGCGTTTTTCTGTAGTTTCTGAAATAGATGTTAAATACATTGAGTTAGCTTGTATGGATATCTTTAATTGGATTAAGATATTAGATGCAACATTTGTTTTTCCTGAAATTGTAATGAATAGTGAGCATTCCAACTTTACAATTGATGTGTCTGTTAAGGATCGTTGGGATGACGAGACAGATAAGGATGGTGTTATTTCGTGTAGGACAGATCATTTTGATTATTTCCCTGAAGGATATGAAAAAAACATTATTCATAAAGACTATTTTAAAGCCACTCGAACGAATGAAGAAGAGTGCCTAAACTATGTAAATATAAATTTGAAAAGTCTTCTGTACCAGATTTTTGGTTACAAAAAATTTAATAGTGGTCAGATTGATATAATTGAAGGAGTTCTCCAAAAAAATAATACTATAGGTATTCTTCCAACAGGTGGAGGGAAATCTCTTTGTTATCAGCTACCAGCGATACTGACGTCGGGCCTAACTGTTGTAATATGTCCTATTAAGTCTCTTATGAGAGATCAAGTTCAAGAGTTAAAAGGAATCGGATTTCACCGATCTGCTAGCATTGATGGTGATACTAAGCCAGACGAAAAGGAGAGTATTTTAAAGCGAGTTAAGAAAAAGAAAATTAGGTTCTTGTTTGTAAGTCCTGAAAGACTTCAAATTTCAAAATTTCGAGATGCCATACTGCAACTTAATCAACAGAATTTGATTAACCTTATAGTTGTTGATGAAGTTCATTGCATGTCTGAATGGGGGCATGACTTTAGGACATCATATCTTACGCTCCCTTCAACTTTAAAAATGTTAGCAAGAGAAGTTCCATTATTATGTTTGACTGCTACAGCTTCATCAAAAGTTCTTCAAGATATTCAAAGTGAATTCTCTATCACAGATAAGGGTGTAAAAACTTTAACAAACTATAAAAGGGATAATTTAAATTTTTCAGTAAGGAATATTGAAGGAAGTACAAATACTATTAATGTTGTAAGGGAAGGCCTTGACAAAAATCAAATAAACAATAATAAGGCGGCAATAATTTTCTCGTCAACAGTTGGAGGGAGGGACGGGAACGGTGCATACGATATATTCCTAAATGTGTCGAGCATCACTGATAGTGTTGGTATTTTTACTGGATCCGCACCTAAAGGTTATGAAAGTAAAGATTATGAAGAAGAAAAAGCTAAGAATCAGAAGTTATTTAAAGATAATATGCTTTCTATCTTGGTAGCCACTAAAGCGTTTGGCATGGGTGTGAATAAGCGGAATGTGGATACAACAATACACTCTGGTTTACCCCAGTCGATAGAGGCGCTATATCAAGAGGCAGGGCGTGCAGGCCGAGGTGGACAGCAAGCTAACTGTATTGTTCTTGTGAATTGGCCGGACCAATATTCTTACGATAAATTCTTTGGCTATAAAGACTTCAAAGAATTTCAACGTACTAAATTAGGTCGTAATTCAGGTGATTTATCGCTTTATCAGTATTTTCTCAAAAAAAGTGTAGCGCAAAATTTTTCAGTTCCTGATGTCGTGGAAATCATCTTGACATTACTTTCATCTGAAAGCGAAAAAGGAGCAGAAATATCGGTTGAAGCCCTTCAATCAAAAAATATTAAGCTAAATAAAGAAATTATTGAATTATCATTATATCGTTTGTACCAGATGGGAGTTGTAATTGATTGGACCATTGAGGACTTCAGAAGAGGTATATTTTTAGTTGATTACCATTTATACGAATTTAATCACCATTTATCTGTAGTTTCAAAGCTAGCTGACGATCCTTTGCTATATCATCGTTTTGACCTGGCTATATGCTCAAAGCTTGATTGGATTGAAAGAATGAAGGCATTAGCGGTCGAGCTAATAGAATACCACCTTAGAACTAGGGTCTTTAGTAGAATTGAGTCACTGAAAACACTCTTACTTGCATGTTCGAATTATGATCCCCTTTATCCAGATAAGTTTAGAGAGAATTTAGAATCATACTTTCGGGTCGATTATCTAACGGATTCCTTAGCGGAGATAATTGATTCTAATGGTGATCCAGTAGTAATCATTAATTATTTAGGTGGAGGTGGAGAGGGAAATGCTTTATTTCTGCAAGATTCGTCAAGTTTAACCGCAAATTTATTCCCACTTCGTAGGTATATAGAATCATACCCTAATAATGTGGCTCTTAAGTTTTTGAATACTTTATTTTTGTTACACTTGAATGAAAAGGTGGATAGAGGTGAGACTGTAGGTGTATTTAGTGATTATATAAAAACGCTTGGCGATTCTAGATACATCCATTTTATTAAAGACTTAAAAGTTATTTGTAGTGACAGAGTTTGGAACGATATTGATATGGCGCTTAGTTCGGTAATGGCCTCTAGTTATGATTTGAATCTGTACGCTAAAGAATTGGATTCAGACTACGCCACATTCAAATTAATAAATAATTTAAATAAAGAAGTAATTGAGCGTATGGGAGAATTTAATGAGCTTATATGAAAGCTATGAAGAAGCGATTTCAGAGTTGGATACACTAATAACATCTGCTAGAAGCTCAAATACTAAAATTTCTGAATCGGCTATAGATATAGCGAAAGCGACTAATTTATTTATTGAATTTAACAAACCGCTGGAAGATATTTTAACTAGAGATCATGATAATCATGAGCTGCTGGTTGGAGAAATTAAAAAAATATGTAGTCAGATAAAATCTTTAGACTCTTCTAAGGAGATAATTGGTAAAATTAAGGGGGTAGAGAAACTGATCTCCGGCTCAGATAGTGAATCGGGAATAATTGGTGAGCTCGTAGATCTTAAAGCAAAGCTTTTGACTCTTGTGGTTAAAATAAACAAGGGATTTCAGGGTGGGTTGAAACAAAAAGATCTAGATGCCAATTTGGTTAGCATTGAGAGGGCTTTGGACTCCTCATTCGGTTTGATGTTTAAAAAGATTGAAAATTTCGAAAGTAAGGTAAATGCAAGTCTTGAAGGCATTGAGAAAAAGGTCAATACACGTCTTGACGGTATTGAAATATCATTAAATTCTGCATTAGATTTGATTAATAAAAAAGCTGAAGGTATTGAGGGTGAGTCCAAGGCACGTTTTGATGGCGTTCATAAATTCCTGTGGGCTAATGTAATTATAACGACATTGATACTTATTTTAGTTTTTAATATTTGACTAAGTTTAACTTATACCTATATGTATATGAGTGGATGTTGAACGATAATTATACGAGCCTCATAAACAGGTTAGCCAGTGTATTCCATGACTTCACCTGAAATCAAGCCGTCTGGGCACATAGCTATAGTGTCAAGGCCGTCCACGGCTACCTACCAAAAGACCATTGTGTCAGTTATCAAAGATGAAAAGAAAAGTAACCTCTCCAAAGGCTATTAACTCCGACCTAACAAAACGGCTAAATTCACCATATCACTCCCCCCCCTGAAGAACGTGCAATTCCAACCCCTAGAGCTAGGGCCTGGAAAGCCCCATAAACACTGGACGAACAAGAGTTTGGTGATAATTTTGGTGACATTTTTGTGAAAGTAAAAGAATTCGATAAATTTATAGATTTAAAGGGGGGCTAGGGGGCGGTACCGCCTTTGTCCTTTTCATATAACAGTTACTAGCCTCGCTAGCAGTTTTCAGAAATTTGAATTCAAGTTGCAAAGAATTTAATCAGAATAGAATGTGTTATCTATATGAGAACAAAATCAGTATTCCCAATTTTCATGGGACAAGGGTGACTTGTTTAATAAATTTCTACTTCCTCGCCATTTAGGCATGAACTTGTCCATATAGCGCATGAAGTTATAATTATGGCGCCGCTCTAATAAATGAACTAACTCATGTACAAGTATATACTCAAGGCATTCATAGGGTTTCTTAGCTAAATCCAAATTTAACCAAATACGTTTTTCTTCAATATTGCAGCTACCCCATTTAGTTTTCATCTTTTTGATCCGCCAGTCATTCGCCTGTTTACCAACAACCGGCTGCCATTTTTCTAACAGTTCAGGAATAATTTTCTTAAGCTCTTCTCTATACCAACTATTTAAAAGTTTCTCCTTACTTTCAATTGAAGTTCCAGGCCTCACAAGCATTTTAAGCTTTCCCGACTTTAAAGGCTTTATTCCAGGTTTACCAGTGCACTCTATTAGTTCGAGGCGATATCGCTTACCTAAAAAATAATGGCACTCACCAGAAATATACTTTCGATCAGATTGCCTAGGTTGGTCCTTAAAGTTTTGTTGCTGTATTTTGATCCAGCTAAGTTTTGATACAACTGCTAGCCGCACATTATCATCTGTGACATGCTCCGGAACTGCCACACGCACATGGCCATCCGGCGGATAGACGGCTAGATGAAAGTTTTTAATATCCTTTCTAACAATCTGCACGTCTATCCCACTAACCGTAATCTTTGATTTTTCAAAGCTCACTAATCATATTCCGCTTGGTTTTTGATTATATCCATAACATCGTTCACATTAACATTGCAAACACCTAATTCACCTATTACAGCATGTTCGACATCACGCTGCTTAAAGCGATTGGTTTTCCAATCTGCTTTTTTTGTATGGCGAATGGCGGTATCTATTCGTATCACTAGTTCCTCATCATTTTCGAGATTATCAAACAAGGATTGTTTACCTCGAGTATTCATCGAGACAGGGTATGTAGCAGCACCTTTTGGTTGGCTAATATTACCAGCCAGCTTTTTAACTTCCTTTAGATACTCTTCGTAACTGATCGCTTCTTCACGTCTTTTCGAAATTAATGCGTCTAATAACTCAGACATTTTTTCATAATATTTCGGATTTATTGGCTGACCATCAATAATGGCCTTTCGCGTATTATTCTCGATAGTTTCCGCCATTGCTTCAGGTACAGTTTTTACTTTCTCATCGGGTGGATTCTGTTTGGCCTTCTCTACAATCAGCTCAATCAATCCCAGCTGTTCGAAATCGATGACTTTCTCACTATCATCCGCCTTAATATAAGTATCCAACAAACGGCGCATGGCTGGTTCGTACTGCTTCATATCCACTTCATCTTTAGAGGCTAGTTTTATTTCCTGCCGCATTTTACTGAAGTGTTCGATTTCACCCTTTATTTCTTGTGTTTCTTTGGTACCGTAACCAGCCGCTTCCATATCATTCGCCATATTGGAATATGCACGTACCAGAGAGGCGACGTTTTTATACAAGGATACCCGTTTGGCTTCGTTAAGTTTTAAATCATCACTGTTGGCTACGTCGCCACAGAAGTACCGAATATAATCAATCAGCTCCTTCGGCTGTAATACTGGCTCGCAGAGTGCCTTAGTGGTTTCTCTGGCCTCTTCCAACTTTACCTTACTCTTGTCCAGGCGATTCGTTAACAGACCAGCCACGTCTTTATCATCGTAGTCATCAAAGGCACCACTGGTGTAATCACCAATCGACGATTCCAAACTATGAAACAGATCCTTATAGTCAACTATATAACCGTATTCCTTATCATCCCCATCCAATCGGTTGACGCGGCAGATAGCTTGGAAAAGACTGTGGTCTTGCATCTTTTTATCGATATATAGATACGTTGCCGATGGCGCATCAAATCCCGTCAGCAGTTTATCCACCACAATTAGCAAGCGCATTTGGCCAGGTTCATTTTTAAACTGCTTTTTCACTTTAGTTTCAAAGTCTTCAGCTCGCTTAATTGCCTCTTCTTTGGGTATTTCAAAGTAATCAGCCAACATCTGCTGATAAATTTCGTATTGGTGAAGCTTTTCAGTAGCGCCCGCGCCCGTTTCCTCGCCTTTAATATCATTAGGTGATGGAAGATAACTAGTGATGATTGCGCATTTGCCTTTTAGTTCTGTTTTACAGAATAATTCATAGACCTTACAGGCCTGGTAGATACTGGTACAAACCAGCATGGCATTGCCACGCCCATCCATCAGGCGCGATTTACGCTTCATATCCAACCATATATCGTTAACGATCATTTCTAAGCGAGACTGACTCGAAAGTACCTTCTGCAAAGTGCCCCATTTTTGTTTAAGCTGGACTTTTGCCATATCCGTTAAACCCTGGGTGTTAATTTCAAACCATTCATCAATCTTTTCAGGTGCTCGAATATATTGATCGATATCACGAGCTTCATATTGCAAATCCAATACTACGCCGTCAGCCACCGCTTCATCAAACTTATAGGTATGAATAAAGGAACCGAAGACTTCAATACTTTTCTTCTTATCTTTTTTAAGTAAGGGTGTTCCGGTGAAACCTATAAACTTGGCTTCAGGTACGATAGCCTTCATAGCCGAATGCAATTTCCCCGACTGGGTACGATGACATTCATCTACAAAGACAAATAAATTGCCTTTTGGTTGGAAGTCGCTGGGTAAACTTTTCTTTAGCTGCTCGATGTATTCGTCGGTTGCGACTTCTGCCTCTTTATCATCTTCATCTGCACCACCGTGTCGTCCAAACTTGTGAATAAGGGAACAAAATAACCAGGGCTCAGCGTCATTAATGGTAGAAATTAATCCTGCTCCGTTCTTACAACGGTAAATCTCTTCGTCAACACCGAGGTAGACTCCTTCAATCTGGTCGTCTAGTTCGGTGCGATCAGTCACCACCAATACGCGGGCGTTATCGACATTTTCGCGAATCCATTTTGCCAGCCACACCATGATTAAACTTTTACCCGAGCCCTGGGTATGCCAGATAATACCGCCTTCATTTTTATTAATGCACTGTTGTGCGGCGCTGACTCCAAAGTACTGGTTCTGACGGCAGGTCTTTTTCACCCCAGCATCAAACACAATAAAATTATGGATAATTTCTAAAAAGCGTTCTTTCTGGCAAAAGTTAGTAATATCGAAGTCAAGGATGTCATCGGTATAATTAACATCATTTACAGTTAAATACTTTTTATTGCGATCATCCACTTCAGGATTATAAGTGGAATTTTCTTCTTTCCAGCCGTAGTAGTGTTTTTCCGGCGTTTCTATGGTGCCGTAACGTAGGCCTTCGCTATCGTTACCCGCCATCACCAACTGCATAGTACTGAAGAAATCGCGGATAAAGGTTTTTTTCTGGTTATCCAGATTCTGACGAATGCCTTCGGATACGGATACCGACGAGCGTTTCAACTCGATCACACCCAGCGCAATGCCGTTCACATACAATACAATATCTGGGCGTTTGTTGTTCTCACCTTTTACAGATACTTCTTCGGCAATGGCGAAATCGTTATTAAGTGGATTTTCCCAGTCGATCATCCAAACGGTTTTGGTGTTTTCACCCTGCCCGTTGCGCACCTTTACGCCATAGCGCAGCAGGCTGTAGACTTTCTTATTGGCATGGTAGAGTTTTTTACCATCACCCATGGTGGCCGCTTGTTTGAACTGGCGCAGGGCATTGGTAATTAGCCCAACATCTACATCTTGCTTACTTAGCCAATCGCGCAAATAGCTTTCTTCGATATTGGAGTTATCAGCACGGTCTTGCCAATCACCGTAATAGTCGTAGTCTAATTTATTTTTGAAAAGCTTCACTACGCGGCTCTGCGTGGCACGCTCCCTTTGCCCTATTTTGCTCATAGCAGTCGAGTTCTCCCTGTGAGTAATTCCTGCATCATGCCTTTTTTAAGTAGTTTGGTTTTAATGAGACGCTGTTCTAAAGCTTTTATATCGCTATCTATATCAGATAATGCACAAGCTATAGCTTCCTGTTCTTCGATTGTATCCGGCACGTTAATAGGTAATAACTTTACTAGCTTCGCCGTATAACTTTGCTGCTTTGTACCCTGGCAATATTTGAACGCAAGTTCATTGCCTTTATAAACATAGTAATGAAAGAGGAAATTCGTGCTGAGCTTATGATTTGGATATAAAGCCATGCACGACTGATTTGTTGCTGATGGAGCTCCTAAGATCCCACAAGAGCCTCTAGTGCCAGCTGCCTCAAGCCCCGTAATCGCCATTAAAAAAGTACCGGCGGGATGAATTCTAAGATTTGTCTTTTTAATGGCATCCTCAGACACCTTTTCAATTGTGTCGTAGATTACATTGTAATTTAGTTCGCCACTGCTTACCCACCGGAAATTCCCCTTGTAAAACTCTGGCCTACCTCGGTAAGGTGTTGCACCACTTGCGCAAAACTCTAAATAGTCACCAAATAAACCTGCGCTCCAATCCACCGGTATCTTACCCAGCTCGCTCTGTTTGTAACCCCTCTCTTTGCCATCAACAGCTTGGTCAAACGGCGGCAGGCGTTTTTTACCGGTAAGCAGCTGTTGCATTGCGGCTGTTTTTATGTCTTGTTTTTTGGAAATGAGTTTTTCTAGTGCACTGATTAGGGTATCGACATCGGTAAGAGCGTTCGCGATTTCGATTTGTTCATTTTTCAAAGGAACAGGTACCATTATCGTTTTTATGATCGAACCGCTTAGATTCTCTTGGCCGCCCGCGTTACTAAGATTTCGTATTTCGTCGTACTTACCATTTAAGTAATGGAGAAAAAAATCTACTTCGACAGTTTTTTTAACAACAATTGCAGCACAAGCCTGATTGATTGTTGCGTCGATACCCAGAACGGAAACCTTACCTCTTGTTTTACCTTGGCCATACATGGCCATAAGTATTGTGCCTTTCTTAAACCATTTTGTAGCCGAACCCGTCAAACCTTTTTCAGTTATAAATTGTTCAGCTGCTTGTATTTCATGGCCATTAATTAGAGTTGTCGTAACCCAAGGAATATCCCCATTCCAATAACCTTTATTCTTTCGATTAGGCGTCCCGCCTGAACTTACTTCAGCAAAAGCGTCAATCGACTGCAAACCCCAATCATCAGGAATCACCCCAACTTCCGTCTGCCGATACCCTTCAGGAATCTGCTGCAACTCTTTAATCTGCACACTCACCATTGCAACCCCATTTTTTTCAAATGCTCATCCACACTAGCACTAAGCCCTTCTACACTTTTAATTAAGGCTGGTAATGGTTCGGAATAACGCTCTTCCAGCGTTTTAACACGGCTGGCTAGTTGCTGAGTAACTCGCTCAATTTCAGCTACTATATTGGCTTGCAAGGTGGCTAACCATTTATCTTCAACGATCAAGGTTTTAATTTCTACTTCAGTTAACTTTGGATACTTTTTAAATATCATATTGTCTAACTCAAGTTTAAAATCTTTGTGCGCTTTTTTAGCTGCGGCTTCTGCTTTAACAAGTTTCAGACACTTCACTAACGCGGCCAATTCATCAAGATCCGTACAGTTCTCATTTAGTGCTTTGATACGATTGCCAATTAACTTCTGGGTTACATTGTCTTTATCGTTTTTGACCTCAGCCAATAAATCTTCTTCTCCATTATGATCCTCAACGAATTCATCTAGTGCTTGCGTTGCGTCATCTAATTTCTGTTGATAATCAACTAATAATTCAAGCTCCGATTCAAAGAAACGGGTAGCAATTAATGAAGGTGGAATCACCTCCGATTTAAACCGCTCTTTTTTGAATTCGAAATCATGAGTTTCTTTCCAAACATTTTTTCCATTTTTGTCTTTTGACGGAAATATCTGACGAACTGCACTACCACCCAACCAATCATCTTGCGCAATCACGTAAACATCGTCCTGCATCACTTCCGCCCAGTAATCCATGATAATTTGGAACATATCATACTTGTCTAACAAGGAAGCTTTTGAATAGATATTGAGTAAACTCTCAGAAATTTCATGAATAACGTTCTTGGGAAAGACCCCCTTCGTCAGCTCGGCTAGGTTTGTATTTTTCTTCCACTTCCCAAATAGTGCCAAACTTTTTTTAGCAAAGGCTTTAAATTCAGAATGCGACAAAATCTTGGTTTTAACATCTGCCGCTGCTACCAGGGCCTTGCTGTAGTCCTTGCGTTTGTGTTTAAACAAGCTGTGGCGTAATTCCGGAAACACCTGCCAATAGTTATCCAGTGCATTTATATCGCGATTGGGAACACCACCCTTTAAGTGCGCGCTTAGGTCATGTAAGTCTTCTGTTTCTGAGTTGTCGATGTAACGGGGAATATTTAGGTTATAATCGTTACCTGAAATTTCATCGAAGCTCACCACCCGGCTATATCCCGCTTGCTCGTTTTGTTTGTTAAAGACATCGACGATCTTATGCAGGTCTTGCTCGCGCAGACGGTTTTTGGCACCGTCTTTAATAAAACCATTGCTGGCATCAATCATAAAGATGCCTGCTCCTTTTTTAGTTAGTCTTTTATTTGCCCCATCTTTATCGATCACAATAATACAGGCAGGGACACCCGTGCCGTAAAATAGGTTAGCAGGCAAACCAATAATGCCTTTGATATAGCCCTGCTTAATCAGGTTTCGGCGGATATTGAATTCTGCACCACCACGGAATAGCACACCGTGGGGCAAAATCACTGCGCCTTTACCGGTACTTTTTAGGGATTTTAGAATATGCAGCAGGAAGGCATAGTCGCCGTTTTTTTCTGGTGGGATGCCGTATTCAAAACGAGCGTAGTCATCTTCTTCCGGCAGAAAGCCAGTGTTCCAAGCTTTGAAGGAAAACGGTGGATTGGCTACGGCGAAGTCGAAGGTTTTTAACTCCGTATTGTCTTGTTTAAATTCGGGCTCTGCCAGAGTACTGTGGCCACCTGGGGCAATTTCGGCATCGGCATTATTGTGAAGAATCATATTCATACGGCACAGTGCGGTGGTGGCAAATTCCTTTTCTTGCCCGTAGATACTAAGACCATTACGGGCTTCATCGGCAGCTTTTAATAGCAGCGAACCGGAGCCACAGGTAGGGTCGTACACGGTCTGATCCTGCGGCGTATCTTTGGTGATGCCCACCACTTGGGCGAGGATACGGGAAACTTCTGCCGGGGTATAAAACTGTCCTTTGCTTTTGCCGGATTCGGTGGCGAAGTTACGCATTAGGTATTCATAGGCATCCCCGAGCAGGTCATCATCCTGGGCGCTGTTGCCGCCGAAATCCAATCCCTCGAAAATTCCGATAAGCTTGGAAAGTCGATCGACCATTTCTTTGCCTTTGCCTAGGCGCTCTTCATCGTTGAAATCATTATCTTTGTTAGCCAGCCAGGGCAGTTCATTTTCTTTGGCTATGCTATCGAGCACGATATTGAGCTTTTCACCGATTTCCTTATCGCCCTTGAGACTGACCATATCAGGGAAAGTGCAGCCATCAGGCACCACAATCATGGCTTTTGGGTCATTCAGGTGCTTATCGGAAACGTACTTCAGAAATAGGAATGTGAGTACGTAATCTTTGTATTGCGATGCATCCATCCCGCCGCGCAGTTCATCGCAGCTTGCCCAAAGAGAGGAGTAGAGTTGTGTTTTTTTAATGGCCATGGTTAATTTTATTCTTCTATAAAGTAATCGGTGTCTACTGCTTTCACTTGGTAAGTTTCTTTTACTGATACGCCAAGATTATGTTTAATCATTAAATCCGCTAATTGTTTACCATCAATAAGCACGACCTTCTTCTCTATTAATGAAACATATTCTGTAGCATCTTTACTGAAGCGACTAGTGCTTATGAACACCCCTTTGCGGGCACGCTTCATTTCCAATGCGCCTACAAAGGCTTGGATATCTGGACGACCAATGGTGTTATTGGTATAGCGCTTTGCTTGCAAATAGATAGTTTCTAACCCTAACGGGTCTTCATTGATAATTCCGTCTATTCCACCATCACTACTATATTGAGTGGCCTCACCAGAATCTTTACTCCAACCACCGTAACCCATTGCTTGCATAAGCTTTACCACCAGGTGTTCAAAAAATTGCGGGGGTTGCTGCTTAATGGCTTCCAATAAGTCGCTTGCTAGATCGTCATTAAGGATTTTGAAAGCGGCCTCTATTTCTTCGATAGGAGTTTGGCTTACATCACTCTCCTCAGAATGCGGCTGCGCCCTCTCCGTAAGAGATGAAGTATTTCGAAACTCACAAAATTCTTCAAAGCGCCTTAAATAGCCGGAACTAATACGCTCCGGTTGCTCCGACAGAACTTGCTGTCCTCGTTCCGTAATTTTAAATACAGCTCGCCGTGGCGCTTCTAGAAGCATTGCTTTCTTAAGGTAGGTACGTGCCCAACCCACACGATTACGCATAATCTCTTGGTTACCGCTGGGCAGTAGCTCATGGCGCTCCCCTTGGGTTAAATCAAATTCAATGGATAGCGTTTCGGTAAGGTCTTGTAGAGTATGTTCTGCACCATCCTCTAATAAGCTGAGGAAAGGCAACATAATGCTCTGATAATCAGGGATGGCCATGGTTAATCCTTAACCACTAAGATTGTGGGACTTGGTATTTTTGTACGATACCTAGTTTATACTAATATAGAACGTTTTGAGCAATGTTTATAACCTACCCTAGAGATGGTTAATTGATGTAATTTTTCACCTTGATCAAAAAACACTCATGGCTTCTTCAACATCACAGGGAAAGTGATGAGCGTAGTGCCGTTCGATCATTTCGGTGGTTTTATGGCCTGACATTGTAGCCACCAATTTCATGTTCATACCTTCGCGAATTAGCGTGGAAATGAAATTATGGCGAAAGCTGTACATGTGTAATTTAAGCCCTGCATACTCTGTAATTTTGGCCCAGGATTTTTTGTAACCTTTTTCGCTTAATGGTTTTGAAGCATCCCTTATTTGTGGGAATACCCAGCCAGTTTTAGGGTTGCCCTGCTGTGCTCGCCAGATTGTAAGCACTTCAACCAAGCTGTATTTAAAAATGGACTTGGTATTTGATAACGACAGCTTCACCACTACGGGCTTAGTTAAGTGCTTAGATTTATCGGTAACCTTATTGAGCTTACCGTTATGCAAATCTTGCCACTCTAAACCACTCACATCCCCAGGCCTTAGCCCTGTGTAATAAGATATGTAAATGTAAGGCATTATCCAGTGGGGAAAGGTAACATCCTTAAGACAGGGCAAGTGCAGCTTATTAGAGTGCTTACGGGACCGTTCACGCCCATCTACACACTCTTGTGCATAGCGCTCCATGGCTTTTTCTAATTTAATTAGCTCCTCTTTTTCTAACATACGGCGAACATGGGTATCTATGTCACGCTCTTGTCTTAATATGGCTTCTCGCTG
>MAAA01025574.1_pt1 | contig 19789 bp, 18 predicted proteins | sample 1115971 | NCBI WGS metagenome assembly MAAA01 (sample SAMN04961123, study PRJNA320927) | seawater metagenome | isolation source: sample BD02T6 sea water enriched with oil for 6 days | place: USA:Gulf of Mexico | collected 2013-07-27 | reverse complement strand
AGTTTAACTCTGAACATTGTGTTAGGGAGGGTATCAATTACCTCGCCTTCCATTTCAATGTGGTCTTCTCTAGACATTCATTCACCTGAGGAAAGATTTAAAATCGAGCGCATTCTGCCTTAAATTTTCTTAATAAGCTAGTGCGTGTTCCTATTAATACGACTAATTCATTTGTTGGATTTTTAAGGCTGTGTACGGCGTGATTAAGGGATTGTCATTAACTTACGTGTCATTAAGTAGTTGCCAGTCATGGCCGTTAAATATTTCTAAAGGACGGTACTGGGATTTGTAATGCATCTTTGGACTGCTCTTTACCCAATAGCCTAGATATACGTATTCTAATTCTCTAAGGTTTGCTGCCTGGCATAGTAGTAGTACCGCTAACGTGCCGGGACTAAGCTTGTCAAAAGCGGGGTCGTAATAGGTGTAAACAGCACTAATACCATCGGTAAGTAAATCTATGGCGGTACAGGCTATCAATTTTTGTTGCTCATCACGTATCTCAAAAAACTGGCAGTTGCTTTCAGAGGACACAATAAAACTTTTGTATTGCTCAATGGAGGCTGGATACATATCACCGCCCTTGTGCCGGGCATTGATGTACGTCTTATATAAATAATAGTGTTCATGGGAATACGACGCTGAGGTAAACGTAGTATTCAGTGTGCTTGCTTTATTTAATATGCGTTTAAATCGCTTACTGTTTAGGTTGATTTGCTGTGCCTGTATTCTGCACGATTTACACTCATCACAACTTGGACATTGAGGGCGGTAAAAGTGACTGCCAGAGCGCCTAAAACCTAGTTGTGATAGTTGACAGTATTGCTCCCAAGTTGGAGGGGTTTGGCTGTCTACAAATATTGAATTGGCTTTTCTATTGGGCAGGTAGCTGCATTCGTGAGGTTCAATCAGAGTCAGCATGCGAATGGCTTGATCGCCAGGTTTATTCAGGTCCGTCAAAGCGCCATTCTCTATGGTGGTCTTTTAAGATTGCTTGTTTTAATTGAGAAAGGAATTGAACCCTAGGTATCTCAATGGCTCCAAGGCTCTCAAGGTAAGGGTTGTGTACTTGGCAATCAATGAGGTCAAAATCCCAAAGAGTTAATTGCTCACACAAATGGGCAAAAGCGATCTTGCTGGCATTGTCCTTGCGGCTAAACATGGACTCCCCAAAGAATACCTTACCAATAGAAAGGCCATAGAGGCCGCCCACAAGATTCCCTTCATGCCATGCCTCAACTGAATGGGCGATCCCCATTTGGTGTAATTGGTTGTAGGCCGCGTTGATATCTGGATTTATCCAAGTGCCTTCGCCATCTCTTCTGGGTTGGGCGCAGTGTTCTATGACACGGTCAAAGCAAGTATCGATGGTTATTTTAAATTCTGACTTTTTTATGGCTTTGCGCAGACTGCGATTGATCTTAAATTGTTTGGGGTAAATAACGGATCTTGGGTCGGGGGTCCACCAGAGTATAGGCTCCCCGGGGTTATACCAAGGGAAGATGCCAAGGCTGTAGGCACTTATGAGGCGCTCAGGGCTTAAGTCACCACCAGCAGCCAAAAGGCCGCTTGGTTCATCAAGGGCGCATTGATAATGGGGGAATGCGCCTGTATTTTGGTCCAACCAGTGTATAGATATGGTCATTGCGTGAATGCATGCTAGATAAATTTGGCTGACACGATACAATCCGTATCAACGTAGATACAGCTAGGCTAGCCGCTAAGTGCTTCAAAATAAAGAAAAAGTTAACATTGATTGGCATTCACAGTTGTCAGCCGTAAGCCGGGAAGGCCTGTTTTTAATGCTGGCTGTCGCTGCTACTTTTTTACTGTTGGCATTAATTACCTATGCACCAGAGGACCCAGGTTGGCGCCAGCTTAATTCAAATTTACAGGTGTCAAATTTGGGGGGGAAATCGGGCGCATTTCTCGCCGATCTACTGTTTTCAATATTTGGCTTTAGTGCCTATTTATTGGGGGTTTTACCGGTATTAAATGTATGGCAGCGCTTTAAATCTGTACCTGTGAGTTTTGGGCTTTTAGGCTGGATATGGCGCCTTATGGGGACGTTATTAATTTTGTTTGCAGCGTCATTACTGATACAACTTTACGACGCGAGTGTGTTTTTACCCGCTGGTGCGGGTGGCGCGTTAGGGGATGCCGTTGCCACACCTTTAACGACCCAGTTTGGGTTTGTAGGGGCCAGTCTGTTGGGTGTATTGGGATTGATTTTAGGGCTTACAATCTACTCCGATATAGCTTGGCTGGCGAGCATTGATGATCTAGGTGGTGTGACCCTGCGGTTATTTAAGAAAATAATGGCTAAATTAGAAGGCTTGCGGAAAACCTTCGCGCAAAAGCCTCCGGTTACACCAATGGGTGCTGTAGGAGCGTCATCTACTGCCTTGCCTGCAAATGTAAGTGTAGAGCTTGAAAAACCGGTGCAAAGTACACCTGTGATAAACGTCATTCAAAAGTTACCGCAGGCCATTACCAAACCCTTGGATATCATCAAGAATGCACCCGCGGTTAAAGTCGCAATAGAGCAACTGGCCTCTAAAAAAATTAAGATTGAGCCATTTGAAAAGAAATCCCAAGGTCAGGTTCAGGATAGCTTGTTTGATGTGGGTGAGTTCCCTCCTATTAGCCTGTTAAATCGGCAGCAAGGAACTCATGAAACGGGCTACAGCCCTGAAAAGCTCGAGCAAATGTCACGCTTACTTGAGGTTAAGCTAAAAGATTTTGGTGTTAAAATTGAAGTCGTCGCAGTGAACCCTGGTCCGGTGATTACTCGTTTTGAAGTTCAGCCCGCGCCTGGTGTTAAGGCGTCTAAGATTACCAGCTTAGCCAAAGATTTAGCCCGTTCTCTTGCCATGGTCAGTGTTCGGGTGGTTGAAGTTATACCGGGTAAATCGGTTATGGGGCTTGAAATACCTAATGAAAATAGGGCCATGGTGTTTCTAGGGGATGTATTGTCCTCCCATGAATTTCAATCTAATAAGTCTCCGTTAGCATTGGCGCTAGGTCATGATATCGCTGGAGACCCTGTCACCGCTGATATTGCAAAAATGCCACACTTACTAGTAGCAGGAACAACTGGGTCAGGTAAGTCAGTGGGGGTAAATAGCATGCTTATTAGCATTTTGTACAAGTCGCCACCAGAAGACGTACGTTTGATATTGGTGGACCCTAAGATGCTTGAATTGTCTGTTTATGATGGCATCCCCCATTTGTTAACCCCTGTGATTACCGACATGAAAGAGGCGGCCAATGGTTTGCGCTGGTGTGTGGCTGAAATGGAGCGTCGCTATAAAATAATGGCATCACTGGGTGTTCGAAACCTAGCGGGCTACAACAAAAAGGTGCTGGACGCTATTGAAGCTGGGGAGCCGTTCAAAGACCCGTTTTGGAAGGCAGGTGAAAGCATGGAGCCGGAACCGAGTGAGCTTACTAAGTTGCCGTATATTGTGGTGGTGATTGACGAATTTGCCGACATGATGATGGTGGTGGGTAAAAAAGTTGAGGAATTAATCGCTCGCATAGCTCAAAAGGCGCGAGCGGCAGGAATACATTTAATTTTAGCTACCCAGCGACCATCCGTTGATGTGATAACCGGTTTAATCAAGGCCAATGTGCCAACACGCATGGCCTTTCAGGTAAGTTCACGTATTGATTCGCGCACGATATTGGATCAGGGTGGCGCCGAACAGCTGTTGGGACATGGTGACATGCTGTATTTGCCACCGGGTACCTCTTTGCCTATTCGTGTTCATGGGGCCTTTGTTGATGACGATGAGGTTCATGCGGTGGTTGCCGATTGGAAAAAACGAGGCACGCCGGTATTTATTAATTCTATAACGGATGATAATAGCGGTGATGGCGTGCCAGGCATGAGCTCAGAGTCTGATGACGGTGAAGCAGATGCGTTATTTGATGATGCTATTGCCTTTGTTACCCAGACTCGTAAAGTTTCTATATCCAGCGTGCAGCGTAAATTGCGTATTGGTTACAACCGCGCTGCTCGTTTAGTCGAATCTATGGAACAAGCAGGGGTAGTTTCAGGTCCTAGTCAAAATGGTGCTAGAGAAGTTTTAGCGCCACCTCCAGTTCCCCATTAAGGAAAGCATGTGAGAATATTTTTAATAACAGTTAGTTTTTTACTAATAGCGACTTTTCAAGTTCAAGCTCAAGAAGATGTGTTGCGGTTAAGTAATTATCTAAAAGGGTTGAATAATATTCAAGCCGAATTTGTACAGCATACCTTCGATGGTAAAGGGACTTTACTGCAAACTCAAAAAGGGTCGTTGCACCTAAAGCGACCTAATAAATTTCGCTGGAAAAGCAAGTCTCCGTTTGAACAATTACTACTAAGTAACGGCGAAACGCTTTGGCAGTACGATGAAGACCTAGAGCAAGTAAGTATCCAAAAACTAAACCAAAAGTTGTCGGTGACACCTGCGCTACTGTTAACAGGCAGTGTTGATACGATCTCTAAAGAATACGACGTTTACGGTGAGGCTTTAGATGATGAATTTCATTTCGTGCTGATCCCTAAGGGTGAAGATACATTGTTTGATCGCTTACGCTTAGAGTTCGACGCAGACAAGCTCCTGTCTCGCATGATTATTAAGGATGAGGTTGGTCAAAAAACCATCATCAACTTAAAAGACGTGCAAAAAGACCAGAACCTAAATGATGCCTTTTTTACGTTTAATATACCGCCCGGTATTGATGTGATTCGCGCTCAGTAATATGCAAGACTCCTTATTTAACAAGATCGATACATATGAGCCATTGGCCTCAAGGTTAAGGCCTGCCTCTTTGCAGGATTATATTGGCCAGGATCATTTGCTGGGTGAGGAGAAGGCGCTTCGTAAGGTCATTGAGAGTGGACAGCTGCACTCAATGATTTTTTGGGGGCCACCGGGTGTTGGTAAAACAACCTTGGCTAAATTACTGGCTCGATATGCCAGTGCTGAGTTTTTAGCGCTTTCAGCGGTTATGGATGGTGTTAAAGAGATTCGTGTGTGTATCGAACAGGCTAAACATTTTCAACAGCAAGGAAAAACCTCTCTGTTATTTGTAGATGAGGTTCATCGTTTTAATAAGTCCCAGCAGGATGCCTTTTTACCATTTGTAGAGGATGGCACTGTCATATTTATTGGCGCCACCACTGAAAACCCGAGCTTTGAATTAAACTCAGCGTTACTCTCAAGGGCAAGAGTTTATAAGCTAAGACGTATTAGTGATCAGGTTTTAAGTGACTTAATTCAAGGTGCGTTGCAAAAAGACAAACTGCTTATTGAAAACAGTATGACAATGGATGCAAATGCAGCGCTGTTCCTGGCAAGGGTGAGTGATGGTGACGCGCGTCGTGCTTTAAATTTATTGGAAATGGCAAGTGATCTGGCTCAGGCCGAAAATAAAAACGTAATCAATATGGCACTTGTACAAGAGATAGCCCAAGAATCAGTGCGTAGTTTTGATAAGGGCGGGGATATCTTTTATGAACAGATATCGGCGCTTCATAAATCAGTTCGCGGCTCTAGTCCTGATGGAGCATTGTATTGGTTTGTGCGTATGATTGATGGGGGCTGCGATCCTTTATATATTATTCGCCGAGTTGTGCGCATGGCCAGTGAAGAGGTAGGTAATGCTGATCCACGAGGGTTGCAGGTCGCAATGGATGCTTGGCAAACTTTTGAGCGACTGGGCAGTCCCGAGGGCGAATTGGCCATTGCACAGGCTATTGTGTATTTAGCCTGTGCCGCTAAAAGTAATGCAGTGTATACCGCCTACAATCAGGTGACGGAATTGGTTAGAAATTCACAAAGTGAAGAAGTGCCCATTCATTTACGAAATGCTCCTACAGCGCTATTAAAAGATCAGGGGTTTGGACAAGAGTATCGTTACGCTCATGACGAAGACCAAGCGTATGCCGCTGGAGAAAGCTATTTACCCGAATCAATTAAAGATGTTGTATTTTACCGGCCCGTAGAGCGTGGCTTGGAGTTAAAGATAAAGGCCAAACTTGAGCATTTGGCAAATCTAGACTTAAAAAGCCCGACTCAAAGGTATACATCCTGATGCATTACTTAATTATTGCATTGGGAGGGGCTCTTGGTGCCTTATGTCGCGCATTTATGGCCGCTCATGTCACGAAATTATTGGGTGTTGCCTTCCCGTTTGCTACACTTGCGATAAACCTGTTGGGCTCTTTTTTAATGGGCATTTTCGCCGTGGTTATATTGGATTACTTAAAAATGACCGGTTATTGGCGTGAATTGGTAATGGTAGGCTTTTTAGGCGCTTTCACCACCTTCTCGACCTTCTCTATGGAGGGTCTTAATATGCTTCATAGTGGCCAATGGTTGGCCGCCTCTTTATATTTCTTAGTAAGTGTTATTGGTAGTGTGTTTGCCTGTTTTATTGGTTGGCACTTGGCCAAAATGATTTTTTAGTTGGAATTAAAATGCTGGATATACGTAAAGTTCGTGAAAACCCGCAAGCCGTGGCTGTCGCTTTGGCTAAAAAATATTATAAATTTGATGTAGAGCGCTTTAGTGCATTAGATGCACAGCGTAAAGCTGCAGATGTAAGTTCTCAAAATTTACAAGCTGAAAAGAAAAAGGCCTCCAAGCAAATAGGGCAGTTTATTGCACAAGGTCTCAGCGTAGATGAAGCTAAAGCCAAAGTAGCCGAAGTTTTGGGCGCAATTGACGCTAAATTAAAAACAGAGCTAGACGAAGCGAAGTCCATTCAAAAATCCATTCACGATTTCTTAATGGCTACCCCAAATATACCTGATGATTCAGTACCAGAGGGTAAAACTGAAGATGAAAATGTAGAGATTCGCACTTGGGGTACTGCCAAGAAGTACGACTTTGAAACGTTGGATCATGTAGATTTGGGTGTCGGTCTTGACGGTATTGATTTTGAAGTGGCCGCTAAAATTACGGGTTCTCGTTTTGCAGTAATGAAAGGTCAGGTTGCTCGTATGCACCGAGCCCTTATTCAACTAATGCTTGATACTCACACTGATGAACATGGCTATACTGAAACGTACGTGCCTTACATGGTTAACAGTGAAAGCCTAAAAGGCACGGGTCAGCTACCAAAATTTGAAGAAGATTTATTTAAGATCCCATTTAACGACACTCACTATTATTTAATTCCAACTGCCGAAGTGCCGGTAACGAATTTGTTAAGAAACGAAATAGTCGATGAGAAAGATCTGCCTATAAAATACGCATGCCACACACCGTGTTTTAGAAGTGAAGCGGGCAGTTATGGCCGTGATACTCGTGGCATGATTCGTCAGCATCAATTCGAAAAAGTAGAATTAGTGCAGTTCGTTAAGCCACAAGATAGTCTGCAAGCACTAGAAGATCTAACCAGTCATGCTGAAAAAATATTACAAAAACTAGAGCTGCCTTATCGTACAGTAAAACTATGCGGTGGGGACTTAGGTTTTTCAGCGGCCATGACACTTGATTTAGAAGTATGGCTGCCAGGCCAGGAAAAATTTCGTGAGATATCGTCTTGCAGTAATTTCTTAGACTATCAGGCTCGCCGTATGCAGGCGCGTTTTCGTAACACAGACACCAATAAGCCAGAGTTGCTGCACACTGTAAACGGTTCGGGTTTAGCCGTGGGGCGCACTTTGGTGGCGGTACTCGAGAACTATCAGCAAAGCGATGGCCGTATCATCGTGCCAAATGCTTTGAAGCCGTATATGAACAACCTTGAGATTATGGGTTAAATTATGGAGTTTTTACCGCTTTTCTTTGATTTAAAAACCCGCCCAGTGTTACTTGTGGGCGGAGGTGAGGTTGCGCTTAGAAAAGCTCGATTACTAAGTAAAGCCGGCGCAAGTATAAGTGTATGCAGCCCGGTTGTGGATGCTGCACTAAAGCAAATAGTAAGCGACACTTGCGGCCAGTTAGTTTTACAAAACTACTTTGATCAGCCTTTAGACGGATATGCATTGGTGGTCGCGGCAACAGATGACACTCTCACCAATCAAAAAGTATCCAGCGACGCCAAAAATGCAAACATACCTGTAAATGTGGTGGATCACCCTGAATTATGTAACTTTATTTTCCCCGCTATAGTGGATCGATCCCCTATTATTGCGGCCGTCAGTTCCGGTGGTAGCTCTCCTGTATTGGCTAGAATTTTAAGGGCTAAGTTAGAAACCGTTTTGCCTGCAACGTATGGTCGATTAGCCTTGCTAGCTGAGAAGTATCGGTCGGCGGTTAAATCGCGTTTTAGTCAGATAAATCAACGTCGCGGTTTTTGGGAAAGCATATTGCAAGGTGCGGTATCGGATCTTGTTTTTGCCGGTAAAGAGCGCGAAGCCGAACAGCTTTTACAAGACAGTTTGAAAGACGCTACAACGGTAAAGCGGGAATTAGGGGAAGTTTATTTGGTGGGTGCCGGACCTGGCGATCCAGATTTATTGACCTTTAAATCACTTCGACTCATGCAGCAGGCCGATGTTGTAATTTATGATCGCCTTGTCAGTGAGCCCATATTGGATTTGTGTCGTCGCGATGCAAAGATGATTTATGTGGGTAAAGCTCGATCAGATCATGCGGTGCCGCAAGAGGGTATAAATCAGTTATTGGTGAAATACGCCAAGAAAGGGCATAGGGTATTACGACTTAAAGGGGGGGACCCATTTATTTTTGGTCGTGGTGGTGAAGAAATTGAAGAACTGGCCCTTGAGGGCATCCCTTTTCAGGTGGTACCCGGTATTACAGCTGCGTCAGGCTGTTCGGCATATGCCGGTATCCCGTTAACACATCGGGATTATGCTCAATCTGTGAGATTTGTAACGGGGCACCTTAAAAATGACAGTGCTGATTTACCATGGAACGAGTTAGTTCATCCCAATCAAACCATCGTTTTTTACATGGGCCTTATGGGGCTGCCTATAATTTGTGATCAGTTAATCAAGCACGGAATGTCAAAGGACACGCCCATGGCGCTGATTCAAAAAGGCACGACAGTGGATCAGAAGGTGGTGATTGCTACCTTGGACACTATGGTCGAGGAGATTAAAAGGCAACCCGTAGCTGCACCAACCCTTATTATAGTGGGGCATGTGGTGTCACTGCACAGCAAGCTAAAGTGGTTTAATCCCGACAACTCTCTCAGCATGTAACAATTTGTTAGACCTTGGCAATTCTTTGTCTATGCTTATATAAGCAGACTTATAAGGATTGACAGACTTGTCGAGGGCCCAATGAATTTACTCAGTCGTTTCTCTATTAAAGCCAAAATCCTGGTCATACCCGCCATAGCGGTCGCGGGCTTTATTGCAAGCCTAGCCGTTAATACCAGCATTAACTCGGATAATACTGAGCGCCTTGCGGATATACAGGATGTTTACTTCCCCGTGGTTCAATCGAGCCGTGAAAATATTGTGCGTATTAACCGTACCGAAGAGCTGTTAAATACCGCTGTGAGTACCGGTGAAAGCGAAATGCTAGACAGTGCTAAGCGCACATTTAATGAGCTTGTAGACAAAATCCAAGAGCAAAAGAAGCTGTGGCCGGTAATGAGTGATGAATTGCAGGGTACTGAAACTCTTGCTAAGGGGTATTTTAAAGTTGCCCTTAAACTTTCGGATGGCATGGTAACAGGGAATTTAGACCCCTCAGAAATGCCAACCCTGATTCAGCAAATGAATGATGGCTTAAGTCAGACTAAGCGCAGGCTTACTCAGTTTAATGAAAGTGCATTGCTGGCGTTTAATGAGACAGTATCGGCTTCCAACGAGGCTGCCAATAATGCCTTAGTTTCTAGTCTTATTTTAAGCATTGCATCAATCGTTACCATTATTTTGATCAGTGCCAGTATCGTCTTACTGATCACACGCAATCTTAATACCATGCTTGAATCCCTAAAAGATATTGCCAGCGGTGAAGGGGATTTAACCAAGCGAATTGTTCAAAATAGTGAAGATGAAATTGGTGATTTGATACATTGGTTTAACCAGTTTATGGAGAAACTTCACAGTAGTATTAGTATCGTCATGAAGTCCATAGACCCTTTAACTAAGGTCTCCAATGACTTGGGAGATATGACGACTAAAACAGGGCAAATAACGGAAGAACAAAGCCGTGCAACCGATGAGGTGACTCGCTCTGTCGATGAAATGTTTAGTAGTGTGCAAAATGTAGCCGTTAATGCATCCAGCGCGGCTAATGCGGCTAAAGAAGCTGATGATGAGGCTAAAGCAGGAAGGGCCGTGGTAACTCAGTCGGTAGAATCTATTAACGATTTGGCCAGCGAAGTAGAGCGTGCCGCTAATGTCATTAAAAAGCTTGAAGCCGACACCGAAAATGTAGGCACTATATTAGACGTAATTAAAGGCATTGCCGAACAAACTAATTTATTAGCACTTAATGCTGCCATTGAGGCCGCTAGGGCTGGAGAGCAAGGTAGAGGCTTTGCGGTTGTGGCTGATGAAGTTAGAACACTTGCGTCTAGAACACAAGATTCAACTCAAGAAATACAGCGAGTCATTGAAGAATTGCAAACGGCTGCCCGCAGCGCGGCTGAAGTTATGTCTCATAGTCAGGATCAGGCAAAACTTAGTGTAGAGCAGGCCGCCAAAACAGATTCGTCCTTGGCAAATATTACTGAAAAGGTAGCGTCTATTACCACTATGAATATGGAGATAGCCTCAGCCACAGGCGAGCAAGAAAAGGTCAGTAATAGCATAAAACGTAACGTTGAGGGTATTCGGGCTAATGCGGAGAATGCGGTTAAAAACGTTCAGGAAGTTGAGGCAGCCAGTGAATCATTGGTTGAAATTTCAGCAGACTTACGCAAAATTACCAGTCAATTTCGAGTTTAACAGCGCATTTTTATTCGGGGTGGATTACCACCTCAACTCCTGCCTCCTTGCTCCCAATTAATTATTTAGTTCGCTTGATGTAAATCCTTCTCATTTGGCAGGGTTTACCTGTATTATTGGCTCTATTAAAATTTAATCCTTCTATAATAAGGGCATCACATGGTTCATGCTGATTTCAATCTAGTTCGTACTCAAGAAATTGAGTCTTTAGGGGTTGAAGTACAAGAGTTTGAGCACACTAAGACTGGCGCTAAACATTATCATTTAGCCGCGGAAAATGATGAGAACGTGTTCTTAGTGGCCTTAAGAACTATGCCTATGGATTCAAAAGGTGTTGCGCATATTTTAGAGCATACCGCCTTGTGCGGAAGTAAAAAATACCCAGTGCGCGACCCATTTTTTATGATGATCAGGCGCTCACTCAATACGTTTATGAACGCGTTTACGAGTAGTGATTGGACTGCCTATCCCTTTGCTTCAAAAAATAAAAAGGATTTTAAGAATTTATTGTCGGTGTATTTAGATGCGGTATTTTTCGCCACACTAGATGAGCAAGATTTTGCGCAAGAAGGTCATCGGATGGAATTTAAGGATCCGAGTGATGCCAGCAGTGATCTGCAGTATAAAGGCGTGGTTTATAATGAAATGAAGGGGGCAATGAGTAGTGTTACCAGTCAGCTTTGGCAGGCGCTAAGCAAACACCTCTATCCCACCAATACATATCACTTCAATAGTGGGGGAGATCCCGAGAGTATTGTAGATTTAAGCTACCAAGAGCTTAAAGATTTTTATAAAAAGCATTATCACCCAAGTAACTCTATCTTAATGACATATGGTGATATTCCAGCCAGTGAGCACCATGAAGCGTTTGCTGAATATTTAAATCAGTTTGAACCACTGACCAATCGCATCCAAGTTAGCGATGAAAAGCGTTATTACGCTCCAATTAAGGTTCAAGAAAGTTATGCTCATAATATTCAAGAACAGCAAACTCATCATGTTATGGGGTGGTTGTTAGGTCACAGTGCTAATCTTGACGAACAGTTAGAAGCCCATTTTTTATCAAGTTTATTGTTGGAAAATAGTAGCTCGCCATTAAGGCTAGCCCTTGAAACCAGCTCGGTTGCCAATAGTCCAAGCCCTCTGTGTGGTCTTGAGGACTCAAATAAAGAAATGTGTTTTGTATGTGGCGTTGAAGGCAGTGAAATTCAGAGCCGCGATGAGGTGGAGTTACTTATATTATCAACCTTAGAGAAAGTAGCAGATGAGGGTGTCAGCCAGGAGCAAATCGACTCTGTATTGCATCAACTTGAACTCTCTCAAAGAGAAGTCGGTGGGGACGGCTACCCATATGGTTTGCAAATCATTTTGTCGGCCATTTCGGCTTGTACTCATTATAGTGACCCTGTTGAATTGTTGGATTTAGATCCAGCCATAGACAAGTTAAGAGTTAAATCTCAGCAACCAAATTTCATTCAAAGTTTAATCAAAAAGTATTTGTTAGATAACCCTCACCGTATCACCTTAACCTTTAGTCCAGATGCGCAGATAGACGGTCGTAAGGCTGAATCCGAAAAGAAAAAATTAGAAACCATTAAAGCCTCTCTTACGGCTCAACAACAAGATGAAATTGTAAAGAAAGGGGTGGCACTTCAAGAGCGTCAGCTTAAAAAAGATGATGAGTCACTTCTGCCTAAGGTTACACTTGAAGATGTAGCTAAACACTTGGTGGTCCCGAGCGCGAATGTTTTAAAGCTATCTAACGGACAAAATATAGACAGTTATCAGCAAGGCACAAACGGGCTGACTTACCATCAGGTTCTGATGCCGTTGCCTGAGCTAAATGAAGATGAGTTATTGTTATTGCCAATGCTTACGGGATATTTAACGGAAGTCGGTGTGGCGAATGACAGCTATTTAGAAACTCAGCAAAGACAATCTTTAGTGGTGGGTGGGATTTCTGCTTTTAGCAGTATTCGATCAGACATTAACGATTTACAAACAGTGCATGGTTACTGGGTAATGTCAGGTAAAGCTCTAGCACGTAATCATCAAGAATTTTATAAGTTAATGATGGAGACCTTGTATAAGGCTGACTTTACTGACCATAAACGTATTAAGGATTTGGTCATTCAGTCTAGAAGTCGCAAGGAGCAAGCCATTACCGGCAATGGTCATAGCTTGGCTATGAATGTCGCAGCATCTGGTATGTCAACGATCGCAAGACATGCTTATTTAACTGCAGGGTTACCGTCTCTTCTACAAATAAGGCAGACACAAGCTAGTAATGAGAATGAACAGGACCTGGCAAGGCTGTGTGACGATCTGGCTAAACTGCATAAGAAAATTATGTCATGTGATGCAGAGCACTTGTTAATTAGTGATCAATCTAATATTAAATCTGCTATAGACTTACTGAGCGATCAATGGCCAAAAGCGAGCATAATTAAAAGTAATAACTTTTCTTTATCCTATCCAGATACCCAAATAAAAGAAGCTTGGATTATCCCTTCGCAAACCAATTTTTGCTCTAAGGCTTATAAAACAGTGGGTGCAGATCACGAAGATTCCCCCGCTTTAGCCGTTTTGGGCGGATTTCTTCGTAATGGCTTTTTACATACCGCCATTAGAGAGCAAGGGGGGGCTTATGGCGGTGGTGCCAGTCAAGATAGTGCTACTGGCGCCTTTAAATTTTACAGTTACCGTGACCCTAGGTTCAAAGAGACTTTTGAAGACTTTGATCGATCTATCGATTGGTTTAAAGCTGAAGACAAAGGTTATGAGCAGTTAGAGCAAGCTATTCTTGGTGTGATTTCGGGTATTGATAAACCCAGTTCTCCAGCAGGAGAGGCAAAACAGGCCTTTCATAACGAACGCCAAGGGCGCACTACAAAATGGCGTAATGAATTTAGGCAAAAGGTCTTAGCGTTAACCTATAAAGATTTAGATCGCATGATTGAACGCTACTTTAAACCTCAAGATGCCAGCCTTGGGGCGCTAATACAAAAAGATAATAAACAAGACGCAGAAGACCTGGGCATGATTATCAAAGAGCTGTAGTAGCTTACATACACTTTGATACACTTTTTGATTTTTTTGGATGTTATATTGAGCTAAATCAGCTTGGGGTGGTCTACCCTCGGCTAGTTTAGTTGTCATTTTCTAGGAAATCGCAAAAATTCAATTGAGATGGATATGAAATTAATAAAAATAACCGCATGTATTGTGTTGTTAGCATGCTCGCACGTTCAAGCAAGTGACTTATTGCAAGAGAATATGAGCGCTACCAAAAACAATCAAATAGCCGCTAATAAGTCCCAGACGAAAATAGATGGTTTATATGAGCAGCAACGTAATGCGTTACAAAATTACCGCATTACTCAAGCCGAAATCGAGCAGTTGAATGTTTATAATCGTCAGTTAGCGCAAATCATAAGAAGCCAAGACGAAAAAATTCAATCCTTACATGATCAGATTAATGAAATTGAAATTACTCAGCAAGGTATTATGCCGCTGATGGATAGAATGCTTAATGGACTGCAAAAATTCATATCGCTGGATACGCCTTTTTTATTGAACGAACGTGAGTCACGTGTCGCCAATTTAAGGGGGCTTTTATTAAGTGCCGATATTACGGTGTCAGAAAAATTTAGACGCACTTTAGAAGCCTATCAAATCGAAGTGGAATACGGCCGTACCATAGAGGCTTATAGAGCGGTGAACCATAAACAAGAAATGGTTGATTTTTTAAGAGTGGGTCGAGTTTCACTTTATTATTTGCCGTTAAATGGAACGCAAGGTTCAGTATGGGATAAAAAATCTCAGCAATGGACTCCTTTGAGCTCGGAATTTGATCGTGTCATCTTGCAGGGTATTCGAATAGCACGTAAACAATCGGCACCGAGCTTATTAACCCTTAAATTGCCAGCCCTAGGGGTTAACCCATAATGAATAAATTTACCCCACTCATTTGTTTAGTGTATTTATTATCAGCTACGGTTGTCGCTGTTGAAAAAAATACTGAGACAGTTGATCCGGCTCAGGTCAGTCTGCAATCTTTGTTGAAGCAAGTAAAAGAAGATGGACTAAAAGAAGGCTCTTTACACTCATTAAGGGAGAAAGAGTTTTTAGTAAATAGGGATAAACAGAAAAAATTATTAAAGAATTCTCAGCGAAAGTTGGCTCAAACTAAAGCGACGACTGAACAGTTAAAGAAAGAATTTGATAATAATGAAGAATCCCTTACAAGTTTAGATGAAGAATTGCGTAAACGTCTTGGTAATTTAGGTGAGATGTTTGGTGTAGTGCGACAAGTGTCTCAAGACATAAGTGCAATAAGAGAGCATTCGTTACTGGCTATCGAAATAGGTGCGGGTTCTGACGTTCTAGATAAACTCTCAAAGAGTAAGGCCCTACCTAGTATTACAGAGCTTGAAGGCTTGTGGTATGAGTTGCAATTACACATGACTAAGCAGGGTGAAAGTAAAAAATTCACGGGTAGTTATATTAATGTTGACGGCCTAACAGTCACCGAAGAAATTGCACACGTGGGTCCTTTTGTCGCTATTACAAATAGCGGGTACTTAAATTACGACATAGAAACAAAAATGTTGCTTGAATTACCTCGTCAACCAAGTGAAGCAGGTTTGGTAGCGGATTATTTTACAAATAATGAAACATTTGGTGAATTAGCGATTGATCCTACGCGTGGTGTGTTGCTTGGGTTGAGCAGTCAAAACCCCAGTGTTATTGACCGTATCCATCAAGGTGGGTTAATTGGTTATATTATTATTTCTTTGGCGCTAGCGGGACTTGTGTACGCACTATTTCTTCTGGTTAACATACTGTCTAACGATCAAAGAGTTAAAAAACAGTTAAAAGACACCAGTAATGTCAGTAGTGATAATCCCTTAGGTCGTATTCTAAGCGTATATCATCATCAGTATAAAGAGGCTGATTTAGAAACATTAGAAATGAAACTAGATGAAGCTGTACTTAAAGAACTTCCAAAACTTGAGCAAGGGCTTTCCCTTTTAAAATTATTGGCGGCAGTGGCCCCATTGCTTGGGCTATTAGGTACCGTTACAGGGATGATCGCAACGTTTCAATCAATAACCTTGTTTGGTACAGGTGACCCTAAGCTTATGGCTGGAGGCATATCACAGGCTTTAATCACTACGGTGTTGGGTTTAGTGGCCGCCATACCATTATTGTTTATGCATAATATTGTCAGCTCTAGAAGTCGTGAATTGGTACAGATTTTAGACCAGCAATCAGCAGGCCTTATCGCGCAAAAAGCGCAACAAGGGCTGTAAGATGATTTCGGATGTCATTACTTTTCTAAATAGTGGCGGGCCAGTTCTGTACGGGATTTTACTGGTATCGTTACTATTGTGGGTGCTCATACTGGATCGCTATTGGTTTTTTCATCGTCAAGCGGCCCCTTTGTGTCAGGGTCATCTTGAGGCTTGGCTGCAGCTCGATAATCACAATACCTGGTATGCATTTAAAATACGTCAAAGCATTGTTTCTAAAGTTAGAATTGAATACCAACGCCATCGTGCATTTATTCAGTTGCTTGTGATGATTTGTCCATTACTTGGATTGCTTGGCACCGTAACCGGAATGATCAGTGTTTTTGATGTTATGGCTGCTACAGGCACTGGCGACGCACGAGCGATGGCTTCTGGCATTTCTAAAGCGACCATCCCCACAATGGCGGGGATGGTAGTGTCTTTAATAGGGCTCTACTTTAAGACACGTTTTGATGGTATGGCTAAAAAACAACTGGAGCAGTTCCAGGATAAGTTACTTAAGTAGGTTTGCTAAATGAGAAAACAGCATGTAAGTGCAGACATAGAAGACTCAACCATAGATATGACACCCATGCTGGATATCGTATTTATTATGTTGATATTTTTTATCGTGACCACGTCTTTCGTTAAAGAAAGTGGCGTGAGTGTAAATAGACCATCGGCGTCTACGGCACAAGAAGATAAAAACGGAAATATCATGGTGGCTATAAAACCTAATGGAGAAATATGGATTGATAAGCGGTCTGTTGATGTTAGGTCTGTGCGCGCAAATATTGAAAAATTAAAAGCCGAAAGTCCTAAAAGTGCGGTGGTCATTCAAGCGGATTCCGATTCTAGAACGGGTATCGTAGTTCAGGTTATGGACCAAATTCGTTTGGCGGGAGTACAAAATATCTCTCTAGCTGCGGACCCTGGGCAATAATATGCGTTTGTTATTAGTGGCGCCCGTTGGAATATTGTTGGCATTTTTAGTTTTCTGGGTGATGCAGTGGATGATCCAGCCCGAGCTACAAAATGATCAAGCCAGTGATGGTGTGGCGATGGTGGATTTTATTCGGGCCATGAAAGACAGCCAAAGTGAAAATAAACAACGTAATGTAAAAGAACCGCCAAAACCTAAAATACCACCTATGATGCAGGCACCGGCGTTACAGAAAAGCGCGCCTCAAAAAATTGACATATCTATACCGAATTTAAGCTCCTCTTTAGCCAGTTTTAAAGGGGATGCTATGGGTGGAATGTTAGCGGGGTTTGGTTTCGGTGACAGTGATGTGATTCCCTTAGTTCAAGTGGAGCCTCGTTATCCGCCTCAAGCTATCTCTAGAAAAATAGAAGGGTATGTCATGGTACGCCTGCAAATATCTAAATTAGGCAGTGTTGAAGGTGTTGAGGTGGTTGATGCCAAACCTCGCGGGGTTTTTGAGCGGGAAGCCATTAAAGCTGCGTGGCGTTATCGTTTTAAACCTAAGTTAGTGGATGGAAAACCTGTTCCACAAGTAGCCACGCTCCCCTTTGAATTTAACTTGGATAAATAGAAGATGTTCAGAGTTTTGTTTTGCGTAACTTTAATGGTGTTTTCTATTGTCAATCATGCCGCTCTGCTGAGTCCGCGTACCTATAATAAACTTAATGATATCCAGCTTAGTATTAACGAGCAGCCAAGTATTGAGGCGCGTGTTGAAATCAATGAGCAGCTGATTGAGTTGGCCGAAGACTTACAAGGCAACCCATTAGGGTTGGCGCTTACATGGCAAACCCATGCTCAGTTAATGTTGTTAGATGAGGATTATTCGAAAGCGAATAGCTATTTGTCTAAAGCGATTGTGTTAGAGGGGTTGGATAGCGCAACTGTATTTCAATTGCGGTCTTTTTATGCCCAAACTTTATTTATTGAAGACAGGTACGTGGAAGTAATTGAGGTCTTAAAACACATAATGAGCGCAACTGATTTTAAAGAGTCCGCGGCAATATACTCTTTAACCGCTGCTGCTTTTTACAGTCTTAATAATTTTGATGAGGGTTTACCTTTTATAGTGAAGGCTATAAAGCTGTCAAATAAGCCGAAAGAAGCTTGGTTGCAGATGGCGTTTTCGGGATTTTATCAGCAAAAGAACCTAACGAAAGCGCTCTTGTATACAAATAAATTAGTGCTTAACTTTCCTGATAAAAAGGATTACTGGCAACAAAAGACGGGAATGCATCAGTTAATTGAAGAGTTTTCTGATGCAGCAAGCACAAAAGAACTTTCGTTTAAGAAAGGCTTTGTTGTAAAAGAATCTGATTATATAAACCTTGGACAGTTACTGGCGAGCCAGGGTAATGCTTACAAGGTTGCGAAAGCATTGCAGAAAGCGTTCGATGAAGGCGTGTTGGAGCAGACCGAGAAGTCCCTAAGGCTTATGCAGCAGGCGTGGACGCAAGCCAAAGAAATGGATAAAGCGGTAGCAAGTTTACAGGTGCTGTTTGATGGTTTTAATAAAACCAATGATGGCGTTCGTTTAATGAAGTTTTTAGTGGATGATGAGCAATGGCAATCAGCGTTAAATGTCAGTGAACAGCTTTCATTACTTAAACTTAAAGACAAAGAAATGGGTGAGATACTGCTGTTGACGGGTATTTGCCATTACAGAATAGGGCAAACCCGTGATGCGTTTAAAGCGTTAAGTAAGGCTATGGCAATTGATAGCTCATCCAGTCAAGCAAAAGGGTGGATGAGCTATATAAAGCAATTACAAGAAAGTTAATCTTCTAATTCAATAAAAATAGGGGCGTGGTCACTGGGTGTGTCCATGCCTCTTATTTCGTAATCAATACCGGCATTAATAAGGCTGTTAATTAACGGCTTAGTAATCAGAATTACATCAATGCGCAAACCGCGTTTGGGCTCGTCTGCAAACCCCTTGCTACGGTAATCAAACCAACTAAAACGATCATTTACGTTGGGGTTTAAAATTCGGTAGCTGTCATGCAAACCCCAATCATAAATTTTTTGTAACCATTCTCTTTCTTCTGGTAAAAACGCGCATTTACCGGTTTGTAGCCAACGTTTTTGATTTTTCTCGCCAATGCCTATGTCGGAGTCACTTGGAGCAACATTTATATCGCCCATAACAATAACATTGTCGCTGGGGGTGAAGTTATCACTTAAATATTTAAGTAGATCATTATAATATTTTTGCTTAGCAGGAAACTTAGTCTCGTGTTTGCGGTTTTCACCTTGAGGGAAGTATCCGTTCAATACATGCAAGGTTTCAGAGTTACTGAGCGTATATTGGGTATGGATAAAGCGTTTTTGGCTGTCTTCATCGTCCTCTGGAAATCCTTTTTGAGTGTTTACACAAGGCAAGTCAGACATGGTAGCCACGCCATAGTGAGCTTTTTGGCTGTGTACTTCTGCAGGCATGCCGAGTTCCATTGCCCATTCAAGCGGGAATTGCTCTGGTGTCGCTTTAACTTCTTGCATGCCAATGATATTGGCTTTCATACTATTTTTGATCTCTTCAACCTGATGCTGACGAGCTCGTATTCCATTTACGTTGAAAGAAACAATTTTCATGATAAGACCGTGACATTTAGATTAATGGCGTCATTATAAACAACTAGA
>MAAA01025576.1_pt1 | contig 19837 bp, 19 predicted proteins | sample 1115971 | NCBI WGS metagenome assembly MAAA01 (sample SAMN04961123, study PRJNA320927) | seawater metagenome | isolation source: sample BD02T6 sea water enriched with oil for 6 days | place: USA:Gulf of Mexico | collected 2013-07-27 | reverse complement strand
TAATTCAAACGTTGTTTGATGCCATGCTGCCAGGTGGTGCGCTTATACTTTCAGAAAAAATATGTTTTGAGGGTGCAGAGCAAGCGTTACAAGAGCAGCTTCATTGGGATTTTAAACGGGCTAACGGTTACAGCGACTTAGAAGTGAGTCAAAAGCGCAGCGCGTTGGAAAATGTATTGCTCCCTGAAACTGCACAAGCACATATTGATCGCCTAAAGACTGCGGGTTTTAGTCAAGCCAGTCAGTGGTATCAATGTTTTAATTTCACCTCTTTTATTGCCATTAAATAGGTTCGGTCATGCCTTTTTTAGACTATTACACTGAGCTATTTGATTACCTTAAAGCTGATGAAACCCGCCTTAAAATTTGGGGTGAAACGCTTGAAGATCAAATAACAGCCGCTTTTACGGGGCAAGCCCATGGGGATATGGAGCGCTGGGGTGAAGCCTTTAAAAGATTGCCAGATATAGCGTCGGTAGTGGCTCAAATAAATCAGGACACGTTAACAGTATCTAGCCCTAACGTAGATGCACAACAATCGGCGCAATTATTAGCGGCCCTGAAAGAGTTAAAACCTTGGCGCAAAGGTCCATTTGAATTCTTTGATCACCAGCTAGAAACCGAATGGCATTCCGATTGGAAATGGCAGCGCATTAGGGAGCATATCTCCCCATTAAAAAATCGCCGGGTGCTGGATGTGGGGTGTGGTTCGGGTTATCACATGTGGCGCATGCTGGGGGAGGGCGCTCAGCGTGTGATAGGGGTAGACCCCAGTAAGTTGTTTTTTTGGCAATTTGAAGCCATGAAAAAATACTTATTGGCGGCGGGACAAGAAGTACCTGTGCATTTTTTGCCGTTAAAAATGGAAGATGTGCCTGCGGGTTTAAGGGCATTTGATACTGTTTTTTCAATGGGGGTACTGTACCACCGTCGCTCGCCCATTGAACATTTATCTGAATTACATCAGGCATTACGGGCTGGTGGTGAAGTGGTATTAGAGACCCTAGTAATTGATGGCGGGCTCGGTGAAGTACTTATGCCTGAAGATCGTTACGCCATGATGCGCAACGTATGGTTTTTACCGACGGTTGACACCTTAAGTTTATGGATGCGCCGAGCGGGCTTTAAAGATGTAAAAGTGGTAGAGCAAAATGTCACTAGCATTGAAGAGCAGCGCAGTACTGATTGGATGGAGTTTAATTCGTTAAAAGACTTTCTAGATCCTAACGACCCTACCAAAACCATCGAAGGATACCCGGCTCCAAAGAGAGCCACGTTAATCGGCCGAACCTAGCGTGTAATAGAAAGTGAAAGAGTACGAGCAGTAAGTGGTGTTAATCGGCTATTTATCAAGTGCTGCTAGGATTCAACAAACTTAAAAACGTCATTAAAAAGCCAGCTTCTTCTGAGTCACTGGCCACCACTTCACCACCGGCATGATCAAAGCCTGTAGCTTTTAATAATAGGTTGTCAAAGTTATTGTTTGATAATGAGGCAAAATCAACAACGCGGTTAGCATTGATCTCTTGGTAACTAGCAGTGTCAGCGTTAACTAATACTAATCCTGTGCTGGCGGCTAATCCTTCTTCAATATGACAGGCAAGACATTGGGCTTGCATTACGTTATCAGACAATGAGCCTTTGTAATAACTAATGGCTGAAGCGCGAATTTCATCTTGCTGTGTGGCCATCTCTACAAAAGATTGTAACTTTAAGTACTTATCTGACTCAGTATTCAGCACTTGAGTGTGATCTAGACCGCGAGACTTACTTAAAAATAGCTGCCCGTGCTGCTTACTTTTTTCTAAATATGCCAGAGTAATCTCTAAATTCTTATCCGAATAGTCATCTACGTTGCTTTGCAGTAAAACATAGTCGGTTTCGCTGGCAATACTTTCACTGTGATGGCAAACGATGCAGGAGTATTGAGTGATGTCGTTGCTGATGCTCTTTTGCCAAAAACTTGCCAATGGGCTTTGTTGTTCAGTTAACGCCTCATAAGAAGTGGGCACGCAGGCGCTGGTGAACAAGATTAGAGATACTATAAATAATATTTTACTCATGTCTCGCCTGTGGGTTCGTGTGGGTTAATACTCATTATTATTAGGTAAAATAGGGTGTAAACCCATATCCAATAGGCCAGACATGTTTAGGACCTAAGTAGTATGTCTATAAAGCCCATCGTTAGGGGCTAAACTATTGATAAGCGGGCCTATTTTGTTATGCTCTGGGCCGACATCGAGGTTATTTACATGAATTCATTATTGTTACGGTTATCCATCCCCATTTTTATGAGCACATTGATGCTCTGCACGGCCACCGCCCATGCCGAATATGACACTTTATTTTTAGATTTGGCTCAAGGTGACGAAATGATGCAGCTGCGAATAGGCGTGGGTGAAACCCCCCCTGGCAGTGAAGGCGAAAAAGTCACCAGTATGTTCTACCTGAGTTACTTCAACAGTGAAGACACTGTTAAAGTAATGGGCATTAATCAAGGGGAGCAAGACGTTGAAATTTTAGCCTTAGGAGCTGGCGGCTTTGGTTATCTTAAAGATCCAAGTCTTAATGGCGGAGCAGAATTTGATTTTGAATTATCACAGACTCGCATCGACTCTTTAGATAACTATAAACGTACCGGCATAGGGTTTCGTACTCAATTGTTCATTCCGGTAGTGGCGGGCTTGCAAAGTAATATTGGTTTTAATATCCGCCCGTTTTTCCTAAGCAGTGACTGGGATGACCAAGCTCAACTAGAATATGAATACCAGCTTGGGGTTGAATATGCCTTTAGTTGGGATGTGGCTATTTATGCGCATTATCGTTATGTAGCCGTGATTGATAAAAATGATGACGAAATCAAGCTGGCTGAAGGCTCAATGTTAGGTCTGCGCGCTCGTTTTTAATGACATTCTTCTACCGTTTTACTGGGGCTCATGCCCCTTTGGATCATGCTTGTGACCAATAGCACCTTAATTTTACCCCCCACCGATCTTCCTTTAGATAGTATTTTGCCTGACGAACCCTTGTTACTCATGGGAGCGGGACCGGTACCGGTTTCTCAAAAGGTCGCATCGGCAAATTCTGTCGTGATAAACCATTTGGGAGAAACCATGAATAAGGTTATCGAGCGTGTACGTTTGATGGCTCAATATGTGTTTCAAACCCGTAGTCAGCATATTCTAGGGGTTGCGGGACCAGGCAGTGCAGCCATGGAAATGGCGATCACAAACCTAGTATGGCCTGGTCGAAAAGTCCTGTGCATTAATAATGGTTTTTTTAGTGCTCGTTTAGCTGAAATGGCCACCCGTGTTGGCGGGGAAGTGACCCTATTAGATCTACCTGAAGGGCAGGGTTGTGACGCTCAGCAAGTGAAAACCTTACTAGAAAACGGCGACTTTGATGTGATTACGTTGGTGCAAGGGGAAACCTCATGTACGGTCTGGAATGATCAATTAGCTGAAATCACAATGCTGGCGCGCCAGTATGGAGTGTTATCCATAGTGGATGCTGTTTGTACTTTGAGTACGATGCCTCTGAATATGGATGAATGGCAGGTAGATGTAGTGATTACTGGCGGCCAAAAAGGGTTAGCCTCCATTCCGGGAGTATCGTTAATTGCTTTTAGTGAACACGTTTGGCCGCAAATTGTTAATCGCCCTGCTCCCATGCCGCATTGGTGTTTAGATGCCCGGCTGGCTTTACAATTCTGGGAAAAGAAAGGCTACCACTATACTGCTCCAGTGAGCGGGATTTTAGCTATACATGAGGCGCTGCGACAGGTTTGCTTAGAAACATTAACGGTGCGTTTTGACCGACACCTTGTGTGCAGCCAGGCTTTGCAGGCGGCTATCGAAGCTATGGGGTTGGAATTATTTGTGGCGCCTAAAAGTCGTTTAAACAGTGTGGTGGGAATTCGCTTGCCTGATGGTGTCGATGGCAAACAAGTGTTAGTGACCATGTCGAACCTTTATAAGGTGGAGATATCGGGGTCATTTGGATTGCCTATTGTTCGTATTGGCCAAATGGGTGAGCAAAGTCGTGCCCATAATTTATATCGAACCTTACATGCATTTGGCATGAGTTTAAAAAGTAATGGTGGCCATGTTGACCTGCCGTTGGGGATGGCAGCGCTTGAACGACATTTAGATGTGAAAGAAAGCCTTACCGCATAACCCTTCACTTCCTAGGGCCTTTCGCCCATTTTAACGGGTCTAAAACGGCCCTTTATAGTGCTTTCTTCATTTACCTGCCTCACACCTGTGCTTATCTTAGTGTTCTTTAATAAAAACAGTTAATTCCGTGTCTAAAGTGGCGAGGTGCTTTTTATTCTTGATAGTATGGAGTTATCTTTACAGGGACTCATCATGAGTGCAGATTATGGCCGAACAATTAGTAGATAAGTTTAATCGTGTGGTGGACTATGTTCGTATCTCCGTCACCGATCGTTGTGATTTTCGTTGTGTATATTGTATGTCGGAAGATATGACCTTTCTGCCTCGTGAACAAATTTTGTCATTGGAAGAGATTCAATTAATTGCCACCGCATTTGTGGAGCTAGGGGTTAAAAAAATTCGCCTAACAGGGGGAGAGCCCTTGGTACGAAATGGTGTTGCTCAGCTAGTGGGAAATATAGCCGCGTTGCCGGGTTTAAAAGAACTCAATATGACCAGTAATGGCAGTCAATTACCGCGTTTGGCTTCTGAGCTGAAAGAAGCGGGCTTAAATCGCTTGAACATATCCCTAGACAGTTTAAATCCACAGCGTTTTAAAGAGCTTACCCGTACAGGTGACCTAGCAGCTGTATTAGCGGGCATTCAGGCCGCTAAACAGCAAGGGTTTAGCAATATAAAATTAAATGCGGTCATTTTGAAGGGCCGAAACGATGACGAAATCCTAGATTTGATTCATTATATTCGTCAACACGAGCTAGACATTAGCTTTATCGAAGAAATGCCATTAGGGCAAATTAGTGAGCATGATCGAGAGCAAACCTTCATGAGTAGCGATGAGATACGCACACTCATTCAAGCTCAATTTCCAATAGAAAAAATTGATCACACCAGCGGTGGACCAAGTGAGTATTGGCGCTTTAACGATGGCCATAAAAGTCGCCTAGGATTCATCTCTCCACACAGTCATAATTTTTGTGGAAGCTGTAATCGAGTAAGATTAACCGCAGAAGGGAAATTACTACTATGCTTAGGAAATGAACACAGCGTTGACCTAAGGGAAGTAGTGCGTCAAAACCCGGGTGATTTAGAGCCCATTAAGCAAGCAATTCGAGATGCGATGCTTATTAAACCCGAAAGGCACTACTTTAATTTAGCCCAAGAGGTTAAAATATTGCGCTTTATGAACACAACTGGCGGCTAAGTTTTAAGTAATTTAACGCCATTAAAAGAATCTTCACTTAAAATAAGATAGAGCCTATGAGCAGTCTATATCACAACTTTTTGGGCAACAGCCCGTCCTGGTATAAAAAGGCCATTATTGCCTTTTTATTAATCAACCCTTTATTGGTGATGATTCCAGATATTGGTTACACGGTAGCCGGTTGGGCGTTAATTTTAGAGTTTATTTTTACGCTTGCCTTGGCGCTTAAATGTTATCCATTACAACCAGGTGGTTTACTGGTGATTGAAGCCGTGGCGTTAGGGATGACGAGCCCTAGTGCAGTGAAACATGAAATTATCGCTAACTTTGAAGTGATTTTGTTATTGATGTTTATGGTGGCGGGTATTTTCTTCATGAAAAACCTACTGCTATTTGTATTCACTAAGCTATTGATTAATGTACGTTCCAAAGTAGTGCTCTCTTTAACTTTCAGCGTTATGTGTGCTGTTTTGTCAGCATTTTTAGATGCATTAACCGTCACCGCCGTTATTATTTCTGTGGGTGTGGGTTTCTTCAGTGTTTACCACAAAGTGGCTTCGGGTCGTGATTATCATCATGACGACCATAATCACACAGACGATGAAAGTGTTCATACTCATCACAAAACCGATTTAGAGCAGTTTCGCAGCTTCTTACGTAGCTTACTGATGCACGGTGCTGTGGGCACGGCTTTGGGCGGAGTATCTACTTTAGTGGGAGAGCCTCAAAACTTATTAATTGCCGAGAAAGCCGGTTGGGACTTTATTACATTCTTTATGCAAATGGCGCCAGTATCAATTCCAGTATTTGTAGCCGGTTTGATGACGGTAGTTGTGGTAGAAAAATTCAAGTTATTTGGATACGGCGACTCTATTCCAGAGCCTGTGTTTAATATTTTACGTGACTATGATAAATATGAATCTGAGAAACGCACTAAACATGAAGTGGCTCAGTTATGGATTCAAGCCAGCGCAGCGGTATTCTTAGTTATAGCCCTTGCACTTCACTTGGCGCCAGTGGGTTTAATTGGCCTAGCAATCATTATTCTTCAAACGGCTTTAAACGGGATTACCGAAGAGCATCAAATTGGTCATTCATTTGAAGAAGCTATGCCGTTTACGGCTTTGTTAATTGTATTCTTTGCGGTAGTAGCAGTGATTCACGATCAGCACTTGTTCCAGCCTATTATTGACTGGGTATTCCTTCAAAGTATATCCGCCCAGCCTCTCATTATGTTTTTTGCTAACGGCATCTTATCGGTAATCAGCGACAATGTATTTGTGGCAACCGTCTATATTAACGAAGTGAAGGCTGCTTTGGATGCGGGTAAGATTTCTCGTGAACACTTCGACCTATTAGCCATCGCTGTAAATACAGGTACTAACCTGCCAAGTGTGGCAACACCTAATGGTCAGGCTGCATTTTTATTCTTATTAACATCTGCGATTGCTCCGCTGATTCGCCTGTCTTACGGAAAAATGGTGTGGATGGCACTGCCGTATACCATCGTAATGACCACGGTTGCAGCATTCTGCGTAGCGGGTTTGTAAAATTTAAATTAGCGTTCCTTAAGGCTGCCTCGTGCAGCCTTTATTTTTTGTACCGTCTGATGTTAGCCTTTTGGGGTAAAACGTCTTAAGAGAATATACATGTTAAGTTACCGTCACGGTTTTCATGCGGGCAATCACGCCGATGTACTTAAGCACTGGTTGTGTGTGTTAACCGCCCAATACATGGGGCAAAAAGATAAACCATTTTTATACGTAGATACTCATGCTGCTGCGGGTGTTTACAGCTTAAAAAGCAGTATTGCCAATAAAACGGCTGAATTTGAAGGGGGCATTCAGGCTATTTGGGATAAAAAAATACCATCTGTCATGGCACCCTACACCGATCTAATTAAACAACTTAATGGCTCAAACAACCTTAAGCTTTATCCAGGTAGTCCATGGTTTGTTAATGAGTGTTTACGCAGCCAAGACAAGGCTCGTTTGTTTGAGTTGCATCCACAAGATCACGTGTTACTGAAGAAAAACTTTGATGACAAACGTAATGTAAAAGTTGAAAAACAAGATGGTTTTGCTGGATTAAAAGCGTTATTACCTCCACCTTCGAAACGCGCGATGGTAGTAATAGACCCTCCTTATGAGCAAGCCCATGAATATAAATTAGTGGTGGCAAGTCTAAAAGACAGTATTAAACGGTTTGCCAACGGCGTGTATATTGTGTGGTATCCGTTGATTAACCGAACCAACAGTTTAACCGACAACAAAAAAGACATGGCGCAAACCATGGTTAGGCAATTAAGCTTAGCGGGTGGTAAAAGCTTTTTGGATGTCCGATTCTGGGTGAGCGGTGAAAATGAAGAGGCAGGCATGTACGGTAGCGGAATGGCAGTAATCAACCCCCCTTGGAATTTAGCTAAACAGCTGGAGGAAGGCATGCCATTTTTAGTGAAGTCTTTGGGTAAAACCGCTCAGGCTGGCTATTCTATAAATTATCAAGAGGCTTAATAGACCTTAGTACGGATAAATGCATGATCTAGCCACTTGGCACGACTTAATTGCGAGGTGGTTAAACGATGTACTTATCCACGCTGGTATCGGTTTGTGATACATCATAAAGATCAGTGTTAAACAAAACCTTTCCTTGCTACTCATCATCCCGGTTTCGCCAATCGCTATAACGGCTCTGCATTCGCTGCCCAATGCGCTGGCTATAATCCTCAAATAAATCCACGCCAAACAATACCGCCACTACCACGGCAGATAATTTAAAGGCACTGTCAAGCTGTCCTATGCCGATGCACACCCCTATAGCCGCCAAAGACCAAATAGTGGCGGCACTGGTGACGCCATAAACGCTGCGGCCCTTGCTTAGCATTACGCCCGCCCCTAAAAAACCAATACCTGTGATTACTTGTCCAATAATACGTGACGGATCCGTCATAGCAGCAGACTGTGAGACATAAATGGAGCACGCCATAAAAATGTAGGTGCCTAAAATGATCAGTGCAGAGGTGCGAATACCCGCCGGCTTACCGCGTAATTGTCGCTCAATACCTATGATAGTGCCGCAGGCAAGTGCGGTAAAGATTGAGGGCCAATCAAAGGGAGTAATTGAAAAAAGTGCTGTATCCATACACTTTAAATATAGTCAGAAAAAGAGGGGCTGACCAGAAAACAGGGGTAAATAATAGAGGTGGCTTAAAGGTTAGGCGCTGTAACGGGTGAAGCATACAGCGCCAAAAGTGTCTTATCCGTAAATACACATATAAGCCGTGGCGGTGGCCACTTTAACGTCAAAGCTTACGTTGGCGTCGACTTTAAACTGCTCACCTTGGTTAAAGGTGTTCCATTCGTCCTGACCTGGCAATTTAACGGTAAGCGCACCGCTTACCACAGACATAGTTTCTTTGCGGTCCGTACCAAACGTGTATTCACCAGGTGCCATAACGCCTAGGGTGGCAGGTAGGGTTTCAGTGTCAAAAGCGATAGATTTAACATTGCCTTCAAAGTATTCGTTTACGTCAAACATGGGCGGCTCCAGATTAAGTGTGTTTTATTTGCATCAAAAAAATTGGAGATGGATTCTAGCACTATTGTGGGCACAATATCCCAATTTAGGATTAATATTAGTCAAAATGGGCTGTTAAGGTTAAGGAGATTGTTTAAAATAGCTCACTTTAATACAGACTACCCTTGGGTGCAGCATTGCAGTTAAGTCCAGAGCAAGAGCAAATCATTCACCATGAAAATGGGCATGCGAAGGTTATCGCCGTAGCTGGGGCAGGTAAAACCACGACACTTGCCTTGTTTATTCAGCGTCGTTTACAAATGGGTCAAAACCCACGACGTCTGTTAGTGATTATGTACAATAAATCAGCACAATTAGACTTCTCAAGTAAATTATCCGCACTGATCCCCAATGCTCAGCTGCCCCAAGTGCGCACTTTTCATGCTTTGGGCCTAAAAATTTATCATTCACTTATTAATGAAGGTATTTTAAGGCAATTTAAAGAGGAGCTGATCTCTCAATCTGAGCAAGAGTATATATTGTGGCGCCTGTTACAGGAGCATGCCAATAAACAAACTGCTCAGGAAATCCTGCAAGATAAAAAGAAGTGGCTAGACCCCATGATGTCATTCATGGAGAACGTTAAAGCCAGTTTAGAGCCAGCCGAGTTAGTCTTTAAGCAAACCGGTTTGCCAAAAAACTGTGCATTTTTTGCCAAAGTATTTGACGCCTATGAAGATTGGCGCAAAGAACATGGGCGCATTGGTTTTTCAGACATGTTGTATGACCCCTGCCAAGTATTCAGTGCGCGCCCAGATGTGGCGGCTCGTTTTAGTAATCATATGGACTGGGTATTGGTAGATGAGTATCAAGATATAAATCCTATTCAGCAATTTCTTTTGCAAACACTGGCAGGATCACGCTCTAAGGTTTTAGTTATCGGAGACCCCGATCAAACTATTTATGAGTTTCGTGGCTCCAGTGCACAATTCATGCTTAAGTATTTTGACGAACACTTTAAAGATGTTCATCGCTATACCCTCAGCAAGACTTTTCGTTACGGTCACGATGTGGCGCTGTTAAGTAATCAATTGATACTGCAAAACAAACAACGCGAAGATGTGATTTGTGTGGCTGGAGATAATAACCCTGATAGCCAAGTGAGTGTGCACCAGCACATTGATTACGCCCAGCAAACACTCGCTATTATTAAAAAGGCTATCATTGATAGACCTCTTGAAAATATCGCGGTGCTACTTCGGTTATGGGGTATGAGTGCACCGTTGGAGTTGGCACTTTTGCAAGAAGATATTCCTTATCAAATGTCTCATCAGTCATGGGTTTTGCAGCGTATAGAGTTGCAGCCCATTATGATGTTATTAGAAATAGCGGCAGGTGCTTTTAGTGAACGCAAAGAGCGTAACCGTTATCAAAGCTGGCTGACGTTTTTAACATTTCCAGCTATGAAAATTAAACGTACAGATTTGCAAATCGTGGCACGTAATCTTGCAGCCTGCGGTGATGAAGTTATGCCGAAATTCTCACAGTTATCCACGCCTGACTTGTCAAAGTGGCAAAGCCAGCAACTAGAAAATCGATTGTCTATAGTAACGTTGGCAATGAACAAACGCATGATGGGTTTTCAATTGGCTAATTGTTACATCCGTGAAACCGACTTTTATAAAGGGGTGTCGGATAGTGCTTTTAGTAAGCAGCAAGTCGATGATCGATTGGCCACTGTGCAGGGCTTTGTACGATTTATCGCTCGATTAAATTTATCCGCGGCACAAACATATAATTATCTGCAAGAATTAGCGCAAAAGAGAGCTAATCAAACAAACCGCCAGGGTATTGTTCTTAGTTCTATTCATCGAGCTAAGGGACTTCAGTGGCCGGTGGTAATTTTACCCGGTCTAACCAGTCACTTTTACCCATATCAAAGCGAGGGCGAGTTACAGACAAGCGCCTCCATAGAGAGTGAGCGACGATTATTTTATGTGGCGATGACGCGCAGTATTGAGCAGTTGCACTTTATTACCCCCACCAATGATCCAAGTTTGGGCTCCCCCTTGGCGGCCTCTCAAGAAATAAGTGACTTTATACAGAGCATGGCCATAGCCGATATCTTGAAGGTTAAAGTAAAGTGGCAGCAAGGTGGTGGAGATTTACAGCTGAGTCGCCGAATATTAAAGAGCGTACAAAAGTATCTAGATAAACTTCAATGGCCTGTAAATATTTGTGCTAAGGCACTTGAAAAGCCAGATTTAAAAACAGGGCCTAAAGTTAACCCCAAGTCTATTCAGGAAACCGTCACGTCACTAGAATTAGTTGAACACAGTAAGTTTGGTCAGGGCAGAATTAAGCAAGAAACTACTCGGCATTGGCATATATTGTTTGATGATGGGCAATTAAGAGTTCTGGATAAGGAGATTGCCAGCGCGATGCTGCGCTGGCTTTAATAGATAAGCGTTATTTATCTTGATCCTTAATCGCTTCATCTACCCAGTTACTAATATCTTCTTCAAGGTATACCTGATCTAGTAGTTCTTCAGCAAAACCGGCTTTGTCGCCAATACGTTTTGCCATCAAGACGGCCATAACCTGCACAGCCGGTATTTCACTCCAAATACTGGTGTGTAAACAATGCCAATGGTTAATGTCCATTGATTTTGGTCTTTCAATTTGACCCTGGCAATTTTCACAGATAAAAATACAGCAATCAAACTCTGGATCTTTATCCACCGGGGGAACTTCATGCACTATCAATTTTATTCCATGGGCATCACACAGCTCGCAGTGACTTTTACTGCGTCTAGCCAAGTTTTTCCCAAAACTGGTTAGCTCATTAATGCGAGCTTTGTGTTTTTCTGAAGCTTTACTCATACAGCTTAAATCCAATTACTTTAAATGTGTCTCTCTGTCAGTGAATATCTGTTGAGAAACGTATATAGGGTGACGATATAGCTTAATTTTCCTCCTAATAAACGGGAATGTATACGCTAAGTTAAACTATTCGTGCAAATTATCACCTGAATCGATGCAACTGAGTGACATTTTTAATGTATGACTTTGTCTCGGCATCAGTTTTAAATGATCACTTAAGACATTGGCGCTTTCAATGCATAGCATTTGTTCATAGCCATTAGCTGGAAATCCGGCAAGCCTTTTACTTTTGTTTACCCAAGGGTTCCAAACAATGCTGCTTTCGCTATTACTGTTCAATGCAAAGTGTTTATTGTGAGCCAATATTTGATACTGATAAGCCCCCAAGTAAATTCGATCTACTTCCTCAGTGAAGCTAATGCTGCCTTGCTGTTGTTTTAGTTGCCAGTTGTCCAAAGCATCTATGTATTGACCGTTGCCAGCACCTAGCACTCGTGTTCGATGAATATTGTGTGTCGGTAAATAAGTGTGTAAGGCTTGTGATAACGCCATTGGAGTTTTGCTTAAATTTTCAGTGGTGAGTTCAATTTTTATGTCGTCACCCAAGTCTATTTGGCAAGTAAGGTAAAATTCATGAGGCCAAATTTTTAATGTTTCTGCCGTATGAGAAAGCGTTAACGTTAATCGAACACCGTGGACTGATTCGTGAATGTTTTCTATAGACCAGTTTAACTCTCGGGCAAAGCCGTGTGCTAGATCAGAGTTCACAACTTGTTTAACAGCCTCAGGGTTAAAGTGTAATGCGCCAAACCAAGGCCAGCACACCGGAATACCACCGCGTACACTGCGGCCATTTTTGTAAAAGGCGTCTGGACTAAGCCAAACAAACGCACCTTTTGTACGATGTTCAAATTGAGTGAGTTGGGAGCCTTGTAAGCAAATTTCAGCAAAAAACTTAGGGTGTTCAATGTGTAAACACGTTAATTCATCAACGTGTTTAAGGTTACAAAAGGCGGTGCGACTTAACATATTATTTCCTAGTTCTACTTAGCGCCGCTAAAAAATAGTGCTTCACTGTTATCAAATGCATGCTTAAGTAACTGCTCAATGGGCAACTCTTTAACATCGGCAACCTGCTGTGCTACAAATGGCAGGTAAAATGAAGCATTTTCTTTGCCGCGATAAGGCACCGGTGTTAAATAAGGCGCATCTGTTTCAAGGATGATTTGTTGTAATGGGGTCATGCGAATAATCTCCCGTACATTTTCGGCCGTTTTAAAGGTACATATGCCGTTAAACCCTAAACAAAATCCTTGATCAATGGCGTATTGAGCAAGTTGTGGTCCTGAGGTAAAACTATGGATAACCCCTCGTTTCTTAAGAGTTGATTCAAAGTTTTTCAATATCGCCATCATGTCGTCATCTGCATCACGGCTGTGAATGACAACCGGTAAATCCATGTCACTGGCAATTTGTAACTGGGTTTCAAACACTTGCTGCTGAGTTTTACGATCACTATTTTCATAAAAGTAATCTAGACCAATCTCACCGATAGCAAGAATGCGTTCATATTGGGCATTTTCACGGATATGACTTTGGGTCTCGGCGGTAAATTTATCGGCATCATGGGGGTGTACACCCTGTGTGCCCCAAATCATAGGGTGTTGATTTACTAGGGTCATGACCTTTTCGAGGTTATCGGGTGATACCGCGATCGTAATGATTTTTTCTACACCGACCTCACAAGATCGCTCTATTACCTCTTCTAGGCTGTATTCCTTAAGGTAGTCTAAGTGGCAATGTGTCTCAATAATGGCATGTTCAAATACCGGGATTGGTGGTTTCTTATGCTTGCTCATGTCTAAGGCCTAGTAATATTTGGGCGCTAGTTTAACGGTAATCGATGTATCAGCTAAAGCTAATTTTCTGTCTATACTAAAATGAGCATAATGGAGCGAAAGTATGGGTTTTTATAGTTTTGGCATCACCTTTTTAAATCAGTTGTCATTTGCGCGTAAATTTCAGGTCATTCTACTAACGTTATTGCTACCCATTGTGTACAGCTCATGGCTAATTTACCTGAATGAAAAAACTCAAGTTGATACCGTTAACCTTGAAATACAGGGGGCTCAAACCCTCGACGGTATTCATGCATTACGCATATTAGCTGCCAAGCACCGAGGCGCTTTGGCACAGTGGAAAGCTGGAGATAAAGGGCAGCGCAGTAATATTGAGTCACTTGAGGGGGAAATGTCTCAAAAACTGAAATTAGTCACAATGGCATTACAGTCCACAATCTTTAGTTCAGATGCTCGTAAACAGCTGAATGAATTGGCAGCAACTTGGAAATCGTTATTATTTAATCAACTTGATTCCGCTAATGCTGTCAGTAGCTTTAATAGCCACACCCAGTGGGTTAAGAGGGTGAATGACTTGGTGGATACCGTGTCCATTGAAAGTGCCTTGATTTTAGACAGCCACATGGATACTTACCTACTCATGCAGCTTACTGTGTTTGATATTCCTAAAATACAAGAGCAATTAGGGCAGCTTAGGGGTAAAGGAGCAGCAGTGGCAACCAAAGGTGAGTTTGACCCATCTTCGTTTGTGTTTGTCAGCACGCTTTACGATGCAATTGATACGGGCACACAAAAAGTGGTTAATCAGTTTAAAGAGATCCGAAAAAGTCACCCCGAACATGTATCAAAAATTCAACGTACTTTAACTCAAGCAATGACGGCGGCGACAGATTTTAAGGGGATAACCAAGTCCAAATTGTTGGATCCAGATGCCCCCACTGTTAACGGGGCAGATTACTTTAGTGCGGGTACACATGCTATTGCCAGCTTGTCGAAGCTTTATGATCAGAATAACCAAGTATTTAAAGGGGCGTTACAGGGTTATAAATCAGCGGCTGTTAATAGACTTATAATTATTCTTAGCATCTATGCCTTTTTATTGTTGTCGGCTATCTATTTGTTCACCTGTCTTAAAAAGTCAGTTGATGCGAATATCGGCATAACCCAAGGTATGGCGGCAGATTTAGAGCGGGCTGTGTTAAATGGCGAATATGCCAGTCAAAGTAAGGATGAGTTGGGCGATACAGTGGGGGCATTAAATAGTGCATACTCACAATTAAGAAAAGTAGTATGCCAAGTCCGAGAGAATTCTTCAGCATTGTTGTCATCATCAAATTCACTTAAAACAGTGTCTAAAAAGGTCGATGACCTAGGTGAAAATCAAAAAACCAAAGTGGGCATAATCGTTACCGCATCAACCCAGCTTGCCGCTACCGCAAAAGAAGTGGCATCTCATTGTGACAATGCCGCTAACGAGACAAAAAATGCTCAGACCCAGGCAGTGGCTGGAGCGAGCCGTTCTCAAGCTTCGGCAAAGGTTATTCGCGAATTAGCCGTTAGTATTCGTAAAGCAGGTGATGAAATAGGACAGCTTGCTCAGCAAGCCGCTTCTATTAGTACGGTCATCGATGTCATAAAAGCCATAGCAGAACAAACCAATTTACTTGCATTAAATGCGGCTATTGAAGCTGCCCGTGCAGGAGAGCAAGGGCGTGGATTTGCAGTGGTGGCCGATGAGGTACGTACGTTGGCTAATAGAACGCAAGACTCGACCAATGAAATAGAGAGTACTATCTCAAGTTTGCAGTTAGTGGCAGAGCAAGCGGTTTCGGCTATGGAGGTTGCCTGTGAACAAGCTACTTCAGGGGAAAATGAAGCCATTCAGACAGGTGAAATGCTGGCTGAAATTGAACAGTCTGTCAGTTTGGTCAGTGACTTAATTTTACAGGTGGCAACTGCTGGGGAGCAACAGGCGGGTGCCGCTGAAGAAATTTCGGTGCATATACACGGCGTAAACGAGTCGTCTACTGATTTAGTCGATAAAGCACGGGCGGTGTCTGTTATTGCCGATGACGTAGCAACAGGCAGTAGCCGTTTAGAAGGCACAGTGCAGCAGTTTAAAGTTTAAAAACTATTTTTACGGCAAAGATAGTCACATTTAATTTAGTCGTTATAATGCCTCCATTAATTAGGAGTCATCATGGATATAAGCGAAATCCGTCGTCAATACGGCACGGGCCAGTTAAATTCGGAACAACTGGCTCAGCATCCAATGGATCAATTCCAGCACTGGCTTGACCAGGCTATAGATTCCAAGTTATTTAAAGACCCGACCGCAATGAACATCGCTACGGTTGATGAGACAGGTATGCCCAGTTCGCGTATCGTATTGTTAAAGCAATACGATGAACAGGGGTTTGTTTTTTACACTAACTTGCAAAGCAATAAAGCTCAGCAAATCAAACAGAACAATCAAGTCTGTTTACATTTTGCTTGGTTAGGTCTTGAGCGTCAGGTGATTGTGCGCGGTGTGGCCGAGAAATTACCCATTGCACAGGTCACTAAGTATTTTCTTTCGCGTCCTAAAGATAGTCAATTAGCGGCTTGGGCAAGTGAACAAAGCAAACCCATCGCAGCCCGTAAAATGCTGGAACAAGCCTTTTCTCAAATGAAAAATAAATTCAGTAAAGGCGAAGTACCATTACCGGATTTTTGGGGGGGGTATAGAGTGAAGCCTGTGAGTATTGAATTTTGGCAAGGGCGAGAGAATCGCTTGCATGATCGCTTTGTATATCGTGTTGATGACGCAGGTGTGTTTACAATTGAACGGCTACAACCCTAACGTTTAAATTAAAAATTTGGATTAGGCAAATAAGGTATTTGCCTAAAACCGATGTTAAGCGGTTATTTAATTTTTCAGAGCCGACCAGTGCCCAGAACATTCTTCACCTTTCATGTTTAAAAACCACTTACCACTGGCTTCGTAGCGGGTGATCTTACCTTTAATATAGTGGCCAGAATTATCCTTTAGGTGAAAGTACCCTCCTTGGCGGGTCTGCCCTTGCATATATCCACACTTTTTTAAGAAGCAATAAAATTCAATTTCAATTGCTTGGTCTGCATAAACGATAGACGAATCTCCCGTAGCAGGACAATTACCCGTTTGAGTGGCAAAGCCACCTAGGTAGTCACTTTTATTATTGCCTAGATCGCAACCAGTAGCCGATAAGGCTAATAACATCAAAAATGCTCGTAACATACTGACCTCTAATCGTTATTTGCCTTTAAAAGTAGCAGGTCGCTTCTCTATTAGAGCAGTAACCGCTTCCATATGGTCTTGCGTTTGATGCAGATTTGCTTGAATAGCAGCGCTCATTTGTAAAAGGTTATCCAGTGGCATAGCGGTGCCGGCGCGCATAAGTTGCTTGGTGCCCCTTAGAGCCTGGGGCGGGTTTTTTGCGATACGTTTTGCTAAATCCATACTCTCGTCTAATAGGTCGTCATCGTCGACCAATTTATTGAGCATTCCCCAGTCAAAGGCTTGTTGAGCGCTGATGGAGTCCCCAGTGAAAGCCATTTCAGCAGCACGACCAAAGCCTGCAATCTTAGGCAGTATCCATGCACCACCATCACCAGGAATGAGCCCTACTCGAATGAAACTTTCGGAAAAGGTGGCGCTGCGGGCAGCGATACGCATGTCGCAGTACATAGCAAGATCGCAACCGGCGCCCACCGCATGGCCATTTACCGCGGCAATAGTGGGAATACTGATATTGTATAAAGCCAGAGGGATGCGTTGAATAACACGGGCATAGTTTTCACGAATATCGTTAGCTTCGCCCTTAAACATACCCTCTTTATTAAGCATGTGTTTAATATTGCCACCACTTGAAAAGGCACTGCCGGCCCCAGTGATTATCAAACAGCGCAGTTGATCGTCTTTGTTAACTTGATCTAAGAGCGCTACAAACTCATCCACCACCTCAATTTCTGAAATGGGATTGCGCTGTTCGGGCTGATTAAGGGTTAACACGGCAATGGTGTCGTGTTTTTCAAAAAGAATACGGCTCATAGAAACTCCTAAAACATGGGGCAATATTGAGCTGCATTCCAATATTTTGCAAGGTGGCTTAATCGATGCCCAGTAACTTGTGGGTTTGCAAAGACATACGCCATTTAGGATTCTGAAGGCAATATTGAGTCGCAGCCTGCATATTTTCTCGCACGATCATACCGCTACTTTCATTCTCACCATAATACGCCATGGGAGAGATAAAGTAGTGACTGGCTTGGATGTGGCTGACCTGTTCTGGAGGTAAATCTAACTGAGGGAAGACCAGTTTAAGTTCGTCACACTGATGAATAATGACGTCACTCTGGCCTTTAGGGCTGATACATACCCAGTCTAGATTTTCGGGAAGGGGAAGGGTGCCATTACTTTCAACCGCAGTTTCAAAGCCCGCATTTTTGAAATCAGCGACTAAGTCAGTGGTTAACTGCAATGCAGGCTCGCCTCCAGTAAAGACAACGTAGGGTGCCCCTTCTGGACCTGCCGGCCATAGTTTTAAGGCCAACTCTAATAATGATTTAACACTATAAATACCACCGTTCTCACCATCAATACCGGTAATATCAGTATCACAAAACTGGCATAGGGCAGCGGCACGTCCGCTTTCGCGGCCATTCCATAGGTTGCATTTGCTAAAGCGAATGAATACCGAAGCTCGACCACTACGAGCCCCTTCACCTTGTAAGGTGTAAAAGGCTTCTTTAATTCTTAGTTGTGGGGTTGCCATGTTTATTCGTATTCCACTGGATCGCAGATTTGATTGTCAGCAAAAGCTTCCAATCGCTCTACACAGGCGCCACATTTACCACAGGCTTTTTCGCGACCGTTGTAGCAGGTCCAAGTATATTCATAGCTTAAACCCATACTTATTCCATCTTTAAGGATCTCTCCTTTAGTGGAGTTTAAATAGGGGGTTTCTATAGATACGTGTTCATAGTTGGCGATACCGGCCACTTCATTCATTTTATGCACAAATTCAGGGCGGCAATCAGGGTAGATTGCATGATCACCAGAATGTGCGCCGTAATATACCTTGCCCGCTTTAATATCCACGGCATAGGCAATGGCCAAAGACAGTAAGATCATATTGCGGTTGGGTACCACAGTGCTTTTCATCTGCTCACTTTCATAATGCCCTTCGGGAATATCTTCGCTGCCAATTAATGAAGAGCTTTGCATTAACTGGTTAATAGCGGAAATATCGAGAATCTTATGGGGTACGGAAAGGCTTTCACAAACCGTCTTGGCTATTTGTACTTCTTTAACTTGTTTTTGACCATAATCAAAGGTGAGAGCATAAACCTCAAACCCCTCTTTAATCACCTTGTTCAATAGTGTGAATGAATCCATGCCACCACTGAAGATAACCACTGCTTTTTGCTTTGCCATGTTCGATCTCTTAATGCGTATCTATATACTGAGGCGGATTATAACCAATGTGTCAGCTATTAGACATTGCTTGTTTTTTAACCCTCCCAATTCATTTTAAATAAGTGTTGTGATTGGGTGTTAAATGAGTAAAATGCGCCACCTCGATCAAGCAGCGGCTTTTAGCTTCTAACTCTTAACGGTTTCAAAATCTTACTTTCAAAAGAGTTCAAAAAGGGGTTGAACATCAAACGAAACACTGTAAGATGCGCGCCTCGCTTAAGCAAAGAGCTTTAAAACTTCTTGTTTAAGTCGGTGTTAACGCCTTGATGGCAAACGAAATTTTCGACTTTGGTTTTAAAAGCAGGGTTTGAAATTAAGTTAAGAAAACGTTGACACACACAAGCGCTTCTGTAGAATGCGCGCCTCGCTTCAACGAAGCGAACTGATTAGCCCGAGCGGCAATCACGATCTTTAAAAACGAATTCAGACAATTCGTGTGGGTACTTACCGAGAGTCGAGATGTAGTTTCTAGCGTGCTAGAAACAACAAAAGACTTTTTCAAGTAAGTTCAAACACGGTCAAAACGTTGCCTTCGGGTAGCGGTAAAAACTTTCACTTTTTTCTCTTTAATTAGGGTCGGATTCGAAAGTGGCAGTAGTTTTAAATACTTGAGCAGTCCTTATTCTTTAATTAGAAAAGGACTTAAAAATTAAACTGAAGAGTTTGATCATGGCTCAGATTGAACGCTGGCGGTAGGCTTAAC
>MAAA01014215.1_pt1 | contig 20101 bp, 17 predicted proteins | sample 1115971 | NCBI WGS metagenome assembly MAAA01 (sample SAMN04961123, study PRJNA320927) | seawater metagenome | isolation source: sample BD02T6 sea water enriched with oil for 6 days | place: USA:Gulf of Mexico | collected 2013-07-27 | reverse complement strand
TTAAGGACAAACTATGTTAATGGATATTCTGGGCGTTTTAATTGGCTTTGCCGCCGTGATGTTACTGTTTAGCCTGTTAACCAGTGCCATCGTTCATGGGGCGCAAGCATCACTGAATCTTCGCCTTAAAAACATGAAAGGTATTATCACTGCTTTCTTTAATCATGCCGATAACATAGACGAATCCATTCAAAAAATCCTGCAAGAAAAAATTGAAAATCGCACCCCTAATCAAGTGTATTCAACCGTATTGCCGGTTAACTTATTAGGTAACCGCCTAAAGCTTACTCGCATAGATAAACAAGAACTCATTGATATGGTGACAGATGTTCAAGAGCTGGGGAGCGAGGCCAAAGAAAAACTTAAAGCCAAAATTAATAAAGACTTTGCCGCCCTTGAAGAAGTCATGATTCAACGTTTTAAACAATGGATGCACCAAATATCTATTGGTGTGGCGTTTGTTATTTGCTTTTCGTTTCAGTTGAATTGCTTTGATTTATTAAGCAAGCTAAATAATGACAGTGTATACCGAGCGCAGTTAATGCAGCTAAGCACTCGCCTTGAAACTCAACAAACTTCATCTAACAACGACCTTGCCCCCATACACAACAATTTAAGCGCGCTTAATTTTAATATCACCCCAGATAAATGGCCCAGTTATTACGCCCAAGCAAAAGTAAGTAGTTTATTTAATTGGATTGGAATCATTTTTAGTACTATTTTAATTTCCTTGGGTGCACCATTTTGGTTTAACCGTTTAAAAGATATGGCCAGCCTTAGAGATAAACTCGCTAAAAACTAGTCCGTCACTTTAATTAGAAAGTGACAGTAGAGAACCTAATTTGGAGAAGCCCATGAATAAACCTGTGCCCTGCGACCCGACTATTTTTAGTAAAATTATTGCCAAAGAAATGCCCGCCGATATTGTCTATGAAGATGACCTGTGCCTTGCGTTTAAAGACATTATGCCGGCGGCCCCAGTACACATATTGGTGATACCCAAAAAGCCCATTGCCCGTTTAATAGATGCTAGCCAAGACGATAAAATGTTATTGGGGCATTTAAACCTAGTGGCCGCGCAAGTAGCCGATGAGGCCGGTATTGGTGACTGCTTTAGGTTAGTGATGAATAATGGCGCGGCGGCGGGTCAGAGTGTATTTCATATTCATTACCATATTATTGGCGGTCGCGGCCTGCAGTGGCCTCCGGGTTAATATTCGTTCAAAAAACAGCCAAATACCGTTAGCCATGGACTTATGGCTACGGTGCGGTAAAATTTGCCCTAATTAACTTATTATTCCCAAAATCGAGATTGAAAGATGGGCAGAGCCTACCAAAACCGCAAAGAGTCCATGGCAAAAACATCTGATGCCAAAGCTAAGGTGTACAGCAAATACGGTCGTGAGATTTATGTTGTCGCTAAAAAAGGCGGCATTGACCCAGACGGCAACCTAACTTTACGTAGCCTGATCGACAAAGCCAAGAAAGACCAAGTACCTACTCACGTTATTGATAAAGCCCTCGACAAAGCAAAAGGCGGCGGCGGTGAAGACTTTGATACCGCCCGTTACGAAGGGTACGGCCCAGGCTCTACTATGGTGATTGTAGATTGCCTAACCGACAACCCTAACCGTACATTTGGCGATGTGCGTCAGTGCTTCACCAAAACCAAGTGTAAAATTGGTACTTCCGGTGCCGTGAGTCACATGTTTGATCACGCCGCCATTTTAGTGTTTAAAGGCGATGATGAAGATGCGATTCTTGAAGCATTAATGGAAGCCGATGTAGACGTGACCGATGTGGAAAGTGAAGACGGCCACATTACGGTTTTTGCACCTCACACAGAATACTTTAAAGCCAAAACCGCATTAGTAGATACATTAGGTGAAATAGAATTTGAAGTAGACGAAATTCAATTCATTCCTCATAACACCACACCGGTTACTGGTGAAGATGTTGAGATGTTTGATAAGTTCATTGATATGTTAAACGAACTAGATGACGTACAAAACATTTATCATAACGGCGAGTTTTAATCGCTAACGTGAACCTCTAAAAGCGCTTCGGCGGTTTATAATGGTGTGCCCCTCGTTTTGGGAGTCGCTTTACGTAGATTAGTCACATCCGATTATTCGTATGCAATATCCAAAGGGCGGGGCACACTGACACTGCCCCTACGGACCTCATCTAATGGCCACTGGGGCGCGGCTTGCAACTGACACCAGCCATCTAACGAAAACTGTGGTGCCGGTAAAAATGGGGTTGTATCACGCTCATTTTTTTCTTCACCGACACTTTCAAAAAATCGGCACATATTAGCCCAGTGTAATTTTGATTTTTGATCACCAAAACTAATCATTACCCACGCTAAGTAAACAGGCATCACGGTAAACAAGTTTTTCGGATGCAGCACCTTCACGTATCGCTCAAGAGCCTGTTGTAAGGTTAATGCTTGTGGGCCTTTTAAGATTATTTTACTGCCATTAAAGCGCGCATCACAAAACGCAGCCACCACCATTTTTGCAAAATCATCCATTGCCAGCCAATGCATCGTTTGTCGACTGTTAGCAAATAAACATATTTTTCCATCTTGCAAAAAAATTTTAAGATTTTCTATGAACCAACTGGGACAAAATATTAAATAGTTAAGGCCGCTATTTTTTATAGTTAACTCAGCGTCATATTGGGCCGCTATTTGATAATTTTTTTCGCACGTCTCAACATTTACGTTTACGCCCGACACAAATCCAAGCGTTTTCACCTTAGCGTTTTTTGCCGCCGTCACTATATTCTTCGTTCCCTGTACTATCTTTTGCTGGCACTCTAGCGGGTCTTGGCCATCAATATTTATATACACAAAATCTAAACCAGAAAAGGCTTGGCTTAACTGGTTAACACTTGCAAGGCTGGCACTCACCACCGTCATTTCTGGGCGAACTACAGGTTCACTGGTGGTCACCACTAAGGTCACATTAAAACCAGCTTTTTGAAACGCCAGCGCCACCACATGACTGGACTGGTCAGCAGCACACACGACACCGACATTCATAAAACACGGTCCTCATCACCGCTAAAGCTTAATGATACAAGCATCAACACTGGGCATTCCTTGCAAATCATCCTGGCTATCTCTTTACATTTTGATCAAATCATAGCCGAGCACATCTGCGTTTAAAGCCACCTAAAGAACCAGCCAGCAAACACCAAATGTGATGCACGTCACACCTTTAGCTGCTTCACTATCAACCTCCATTTACCCTCATACTCATTTATTAACCGAATATTCGCCTAATATTCGCTAGGCTTTGCAAAGAATGGACAATGTGGGCTTAGTTTGCGCTAAAATAGCGCTAAATATAGTCAAACCTTTACGTGATCATTATGTCCCACAGCTACTCCTTTACTGACATTCAAGCCGAACTTCATAAAAACCAATTTTTAAAAGTTCCGTCATTTTCACTGCAAGACAGCGAGTACTGGGCCATCATTGGTGGCAATGGCTCGGGAAAATCGGCACTTGCTTGTTTGTTTAATGGCACACTAGGTTTACAAAACGGCAGCATTGAGGGTTTAGCCGGACGCACCATTCATGTGGTGAGTTTTGAAGAGCAAAAAGCCTTAATAGAACGAGAAAAAGAACGTGACGACGGCAGTATTTTAGACGTGGTGTGGGAAGGCACACGGGTCACTGAGATGTTCAGTGAAGTCAGCGACGACACCCAAACCATTAATAAGTGGGTAGAGCTTTTTAACCTGAACAAAGTATTAAACAAAGGCTTTCGTAAATTAAGCACCGGCGAGACCCGTAAAGTCATTTTAATCCGCGCATTGCTAACCGACTGCGATTTACTGGTATTAGACGAACCCTTTGATGGCCTAGATGCCAGCAGCCAACTTCACTTAAAAAACCTGTTAGATCAATTACACAGTGCTGGGCAAAACATACTGCTGATATTAAACCGCTTGGATGAGGTTCCTAGTTGGGTAAGCCACTTAGGTTTTATTCATAATTTAAGCCTTGAACTACACGGTCCCATTGATGAAATTTTACAGCATGAAACCGTTAAGGCCTTACTGCATTTTTCTAACCAAGAGTTTACCTTACCCAAAAAAGATGCCGCCGCGCCACACTTATCCCTACCCCAGGATCAGCCTCTGGTAAAAATAAACAATGGTCGCGTGGCATACACCGATCGCCTTATCTTTGACAATCTAAACTGGACCATCGGTCAGGGTGAACACTGGGTTATTCAAGGCGCCAATGGTTGCGGTAAAAGCACCCTGCTGAATTTAATATCGGGTGATCACCCGCAGTGTTACGCCAACGACCTAACGGTGTTTGGCATTAAGCGTGGCAGCGGCGAAAGTATTTGGGATATTAAACAACACATTGGCATTATTAGCGCCAGTCTACAGTGGCAATACAAGGGCAGTGTGAATGTATTAAGCACGGTTGTCAGTGGCTTGTTTGACACCATTGGGTTATATAGCAAGGTCGGAGATTTACAAAAATCTTTGGCACAAGACTGGCTTGCGCAAGTGGGACTTGCGCACAAAGCCAACTTACCATTGCAACGCTTAAGCTTTGGTGAGCAGCGTTTAGTGCTTATTTGCCGTGCTATGATCAAGCAACCGGCCTTACTTATTTTGGATGAACCCTGCCAAGGACTGGATGAAAGCAACCGTCATCTAGTCTTGGGCTTCATTGAACTGTTAGCACAGCAACAAGGAACCAGCCTATTGTATGTGACCCATCACTTGGCCGACATATTACCCTGCTTCGACAAACGCTTAGTGTGCGTAAACGTAGACGAAGAGTTGGGCAGTGAATGGCAAATTCAGGCGTAAATGTTCTATTTTTAAATGCCCATTGAATGTCATTGTAAGCTAGTCTTAAAGCAGAGAAAATCTGGTTAAGGCATGACATTCATGGGCCAATGGCTAACCCAAATTACCATAACTGTGCTGCTGGGCATGCTGATGAGTGCCCCCAGTGACGCGCTAGAAATTAAGCTTAATGGTCAAGACACTCTTAAAGTTCAGCAGCCACTGCCGACTCGATTAGCCCCATCCCCTTCAAACCTCAACACACAACCCCAATTTTGGTTAAAACAATCTTATACCAATAAACTTTACAGCAAAGCCATTGAACCTGGGCCTAATACTAGCTGGCACAAAGTAACGTTAACGGGGGATTTTAACGGCCCTGCGCAAGAATATGTATTAGTCGTAAACATTCATATATTGCAAAATCTTAATCTTTACCTGTTTGACGGTCAGCAGCTTATTCACAGTAAACAGTTAGGAATAAACAGTACACTGACACGGGATTGGCCGTACCACAGCCCTCATTTTCGCTTCAGTATTCAACCAGGCCAACAGCTCAACCTATTAATTAGCATGCAAAGTGACGGTCCGGGTTTGATGCCCATTACCTTTTACAAACCCCATAAGTATAAAGAAGAGACGCGTCTACAGGATATTTTCTGGGCGGCAGTAATTGCCGTATTGCTCGCCACCGCGCTTTATAATGTATTTGTATACGCCATGAACCCTAATTTGGCTTATTTATGGTATTTGGCCTTTCATAGTACCGCCTTTGTTTATTTTTCTACATTAAACGGGTTTGGATTTTGGTTATGGCCGTTAAAGGTTCAAATTATTCTGTCACAAAATATTATGACCATGAATTTTTTGCTCATTTTTATTATTGTCAATTTTGCCAATGTATTTCTAGAAGCTAAAAAACATGCACCTCATCATTATAAATACCTACATTTTTTTAGTGTGGCGGCATTAGTCGGGGTTTTCGCCTGTTTTTGGGTCGCCGAATACAACACTATCGCCGCCTTTTCAGTGCTGCAATTTTTGGGCAGTGTCTTTGGCTTATCACTGGGTTATCGTGCCCTTAAAAACAAATTTTACCCGGCCCGATATTTTTTGTTGTCATGGTCTTTCACCATTGTGGGTGGCGCCATTGGCATGATGACATTCATGGACATACTGCCCGCCAACTTTTTTACTATGCATGGGTTTTTATTTGGCACTATGGCTGAATTATTTTTATTGTCTATTGCCCTTGCTAGCCGTATTAAATACACCGAGAAAAAACTACTCAGTCAGTCGTATATGCAACCCGATTCGGTGGTGGCAAACTTTAGCTATTTAAAACAAATACTACCTGAATACTTGCCACAGATATTCAATCAGAACCAAAAAATTGCTGTTTTGGTTGCCAACCCTAAAGGATTTAGAGAGATGCTTAGCCTATATGGGCCAGTTATTATTTCTAATACCTACGACTATTTCACCAACCATATTAGCCAGTTTTTATCCCGTCAAAATTGGGGCATAGCTTTGCCACTGCCTACCAAAGAGCACGTGCATCTTATTGCTTTGCCTGGCTCCCAAATATTAATGTTACTCAGTGTAGATAAGCACGACGCCAGTAAAAACATAGAGCAGGTCATTAATATCATCATTCAAGAATCTGATCGCATTGTGCAATTAAGTGCTATAAAAATGGGCATAGAATTAGAAGTCGGTTACGCATTTTTAGATTCACCTAAAAATTTCAATACGGTTTATCTACAAGCGCAAACGGCGTTACTAAGTAGTGAGCGAAAGACCAATCAATACCAAAGTTATAACCCGGAGCAAGACACGTTAATCAATGAACAATTAGATTTAATGCACGAGTTAGAGTCGGCCATTATTTATGAAAATATAGACATTTACCTTCAACCTCAATTTAATTTAAGTGATAACAGCTTAAGCGGCGGTGAAATATTATTGCGCTGGTTTCATCCCGAAAAAGGCAACATTCCCCCAGCACAATTTATTTTATTGGCCGAAAAAAGTGGTCTTATTTTCCCCATTACCCAATTAGTCATTAGGCAAACGTGCAAGTGGCTACAACAGTTAAAAGATGGCGGCACCAATATAAGCGACTTTAAGGTCTCTATTAATTTGTCGGCACTGGATTTAGCCCAAGACAACCTGTTGCCCTACTTACAAAATACTTTATTTGAACATCAAATAGCCGCTAGCCAAATCACACTTGAAGTTACCGAGTCGGCAGTAATGGATAACCCTGACAACTTTTTATCTGCCATTAAAACATTAAGAGCAGCAGGTTTTAAAATTTCAATTGATGACTTTGGCACGGGTTATAGCTCTATGCAGTATTTACAAACCATGCAAGCCGAAGAAATAAAAATCGACATGGCCTTCATTCGCGATATACATATCAACGTGACCAACCAAAATATTGTAAAAGCCATTATACAACTGGCCCATTCCACCCATGCCCATACTGTGGCTGAAGGGGTGGAGTTTGAAGAGGAAGCTGAGTATCTGAAAACCCTTAATTGCCAAGTAGCCCAAGGGTTTCATTGGGACCCAGCATTGCCTCTTATGGAGTTTGAGAGTAAATATCTGAGCAATTAGACATATATTTGACTATTTAGCGTTCAAATGCGCCAATTTTACGACAAACAACCGGATTGTTTGACAATCCTATAATCCAGCGTCTATGCTCTAAAGACTTACTCACTTGTCTTAGCGGTTTGCACCGCCGGAGCCGATCATGCAACTACAATCCCTTAAACCTAATGTGGCATTAACGGTAAAAAAATACGGTTACTTTATTTTTTTAATGCCTCTGGTAATGCCTGCCCTAAGTTTTTATTGGGGACACCTTAGCAGCTACCATGATTTTTTTGCCTTCTTGACGCTACTTGTGGTGTATATATTAGTTCCTGTTTTGGACTTACTACTGGGTAAAGACCCGGTAAACCCCAGTGAAGCGGACGTACCCAATTTAAGCCAAGAAAAGTTCTACCGTTATCTCGCCCTATCTTGCCTGCCGTTATATTTTATATGCCTGTTTAGCACCGGATACCTGTTAATAACCTGGACAGAACTTTCCATACTGGGGCAAATAGGTTTTGTGCTGTCTATGGGTGTCGTTGGAGGCATCATTGCCATTAATGTGGGTCACGAAATGATTCATAAAAATACAAAGCTTGAAAAAGTAGCAGGCGGTCTTTTATATTCGTTGGTAAGTTATGCTGGATTCATCGTTGAACATATATATGGCCATCACGTGCATGTCTCGACCCCAGAAGATGCAAGCTCGTCGCGCTACAAACAAAGCTTGTACAATTTTCTGCCAAAAGCCTATGTGGGTAACTTTAAAAATGCCTGGGTAATACAAAAAAAGCGTTTAAACAAAAAAGGCTTAGGGCTGTTATCCAGCCAAAACGAATTAATTTGGTACAACTTAGCAAGCGTTTCCGCCGCGTGTCTTATGGGATTATTTTTTACGCTTTTAGGCAGTGACTTTTTATTAGGTGCAGGCTTCTTTTTGGCACAAAGCGTTGTGGCAATCACGTTGTTAGAGATTATTAATTACATAGAGCATTATGGTTTACATCGCGAAAAACAAAGCAATGGAAAATATCAAAGGGTCAACATTGAACACAGCTGGAACAGTAATTATTTTTTAACCAATATGTTTTTGTTTCAGCTACAACGCCACAGTGATCATCACGCCTATGCCGCTAGGCGTTACCAAGTATTACGTCACCACGCACAGAGTCCGCAGCTGCCCTTTGGTTACGCCACTATGTTTGTTATTGCGCTTATTCCACCACTGTGGATGGCGATTATGAACCCAAAAGTAGAAGCCTATTACCAGCAAACCCAAGAACCTGTGCCTGCATAAATGTGCCATGCAAGCCGGTGAGCGACCTGTGAACGTATGCTAGCCATCCGTTTACAAGTCATTGCAAACTGGCTCTTTTTCCTTGATACGTTTAAAACATCTCGTTAACTAATCTGTCTTCGGGCTACATCGCCCTGCATTGCTCAAATCCCCACATTCAGGTGGGGATTTGAGGAATTACGTTAAATGAAAGTACTCGCCACCGGTATTGAACACTCTCCTTGCATCAAACACAGACTAATTAGTCTTAACGTACGTCATTTGCCCTCTTAGCTAAAATACCCTAGTGTGTGAGGAGAGAATTTCCTCTTCGAATTATCTTCACAATCACAAGGACATATGATGAATCGGTTAATCATTGGCAATAAAAACTATTCATCTTGGTCGTTACGGCCCTGGCTAGTACTTAAAGAATTTAAAATCCCCTTTAAGGAAACCCGCATAGCCCTATACGAGGATGAAAGCAAACAAGCATTATTGGAGCATGCCGATTCTGGCAAGGTACCGGCTTTTTATCATGACGATTATGTAGTGTGGGATTCACTGGCCATTTGCGAAACGCTAAATGATTTATACCCTCAAGAAAACCTATGGCCACAAGACCCAGCAGCTAAGGCTTTAGCCCGCAGTATCAGTAATGAAATGCATTCGGGTTTTAGTGAGATTCGCAATCAACTGCCCATGAACTGCCGTACCCAAACTACCCTACCCAATATCAATGCTCCCTTACAGCAGGACATAGACCGTATTCGCGAGATTTGGTCGCAGTGCCGCAATACCTACCAAGATCAGGGAGATTTTTTAATGGGGGAGTTTAGTATTTGTGATGCTATGTTTGCCCCCGTGGCTCTTCGATTTAATAGTTATGGCATTCCCCTTAGCGATATTGAAAACCAATACGTGCGCAGCATTTTGTCACTGGATTCGGTGCAACAATGGATTGAAGAGGGGGTAGCTGAAACAGAAAGAATGCCGTTAAATGAAATGGACTGCGTATTGTCGACCTTTAGCGTTAAGCATTAACTATTAAGAGTGCATCTATACATTTTCAGTAAAAGCAATACAGGTGCAGCGCAACCCTGTATTGCTTTTAATCATTATTAAATCACACGCTATTCATCTCCCAAACATGCAACCGTTGATGTGGTGTTATCACATACATACACCGCCGGTTCAGTCTCACCTTTTAATGTCACATTAATACTAGCCTTGATTCCAGATGTAACATCGAAGCCTTCCCGGCTTTGGCAATCACCCGGTGCCCAAGGTGTGCAATTAGAATTTTGCCAAACCATCACCGGTTTAAACCAAATGGCCTGAAGCATGAGTGCATCACTGCTATTTTCAAATTCACTGTAATCAGGGGGTGATGATAATTGATAGTCCGTACCGGCATCATGCACAAATACACTTTTGCGCACATCAAAATCAATCAGCATGGCCAGTTCACTGCCCACTTGATAACTGCTTGGCTCATCACTTTGTTGAAACTCATATATTTTAGAATCTCGATCAATCTCAGCGCTAAACTGTACGCTCTGGTATAACTCAGCATTAATTGAAAAGCCTCCTAGGTCTAAAATATATCCTTGCTCTTGAGCTTGGCAGGTAATTTTATGATCACTTAGGGTTTTAAATTTATGCACTTGATTATCGCTTGGACGTGTACTGGTAAAGGTATTGGTACTGGTATTTAACCATTCAAAATCGTCACCATCGCAGGGGAAAAGCGACGACAGTTTTCGACATACCATAATATCTCCAGCCTTTGCGCCATCCACACCACCTAATAAATCACGGTTATTATCAATGGCATCTTGCACGGCGCTGGGACGGCCATCTGCAATACAGTCCGCCACCGTCTCGCCACTTAAGGTGTATTCACCTGGGGTATTGCCTTCAATGTAGGTGGGGGAATCCGTAAAGGGTTGATCTACAAATACGTATTTTAACGTCCAGAATTCATTACCTGCGTCGCGAGGTAACGCAAATAAAATATCCAAGTAATTAAACTGTGTGCCAATGACCGAATTGCGTTCACTAAACGGTGTATCTTGAGCGTTATCTTCACCCGCCAACGCCTCTGGTTTGTCCATATCAAATTGACTGCCTGTTATAGAAAACTCTTCATCCAAGCCACTGCCGCCTCCTAGTAAACGAATACCGCCACCAAAGTAATCGCCGCTTAAATTCACGCTGGCCACATGGCCTTTAATACTCATGGGCGTAATACAGGCGCCACTTTTAAAGCCACCAGTGGGTACAAAAAAGGCGCCGCATTGACTGGGTAAAAATTCGCTGTCTACCGCCTCGACTAAATTGGCGGCTCGCAGCTTTAATACCATCTCGGACAATATCTGCTCGGCCTTGTCCTTTTGTGAATCAGACAGATCCAAACAAGCGCTTAAAGGAAGCAGCAACAGCAAACACAGCAGGGGTGATTTCATGGTCGTCTTCAAGTTACAAGGGTCCTAAAAGTGTAGACCAATCTCCTTAATTTGAGGCGCGTCTCACCTTACCCGGCGTCACCTCAAAAAACTGCTTGAAGGCTTTGCTAAAGGCCGCCTCTGATGAATAACCCGCCTGTTCTGCAACGGCTATCATGCTTAAGTCACTGCCTTGCAATTGCTCTTTGGCCTTTTGCATGCGCCAGTTGGTTAAATAGGTTTTGGGACTTAAACCCACTAAATTAGAGAATTTTTCGGTGAAGGCGGTGCGTGACATGCCCACGTGCTCCCCTAGTCGCTCTACACTCCAGTACGCGGCTTTTTCATCGTGAATTACATTTAAGCTCTTACCTATTTGCGGGTCATTTAGTGCCGCTAAATAATCATGAGCACCTGGGCGGTTTTCAATAAAGCTGCGCATTAGCTGCACAAAGAGCACTTCGCTTAAACGGTCCACAATCACGCTTGAGCCAGGAGACGGCGTTTTAGCCTCAATGGCCAGTGTGGTGGTAAGTGCATTCAGCCAATTTAGGTCGTTGTGTTCGGCCGCCTTAATATGAATAAAACACGGTAAGTCACGGATAAACGGGTGCTTCACTGTGGTGTCGTAACAAAAGGCACCACACAACAACGTTGTGGCTGGGCTAGTATTATCAAAAGCAGCCGCCGGCTGCAAAGCCGCATCAAATGGGTTTTTCCCTGACATAATTTTATCCACTAAGGCAGCGCTTGGCTGCGTGGGGCCATCTTTTACATCGCTAATAGAATGGGCGCCGCCGCTGGGGAAGGCCACTATGTCACCCGCCTTAAGGTGTATAGAGTCATCCGTTCCCAACACCTTTAACCAGCATTCACCATCTACCACCACATGGAACAGGCCATCATCGCCGCGCTCAACCGCCATGCCCCACGGCGGACTAAAATCACTGCAAAAATAGGTACTAGAGTGTAACCGTATGGTTTTTAGTACATCCGCTAGCGCATCCATAAAGCCCCCTTAAACATTATTAAGCTCTGCAAACCTATAGATAAATCACTCTAGGCGTACAAAATGACAATTTATACGTGGATTTTATCATATTTTGTTCAGGCCACAGCTGGATAATAGGCTCCATTCAAACACGTATCAATTTTAGGAGCCCACTATGACCATCACTCATGATAATTCAACACTGGCCTTGTACCAGTACCGCGCCTGCCCATTTTGTGCGCGCACCCAACAAGTGATTAACGGGCTTAACCTCAAGATTGAAAACAGGGATGTTCAGAAAAACCCTAAATATCGCACCGAGCTCATTCAAAAAGGCGGCAGCCCGCAGGTGCCCTGTTTAAGAATTGAAAACCATAAGGGCCAAGTGCAATGGATGTATGAGTCGGCCGACATCATTAAGTATTTAAAGGCCACTAACAAAGCTGCCATCAACGCTTAACGCACTTAGAGATAAAAAATCAAAAGGAAATAAATCATGATTAAAAAATCGGTAGATGTAGCCATTATTGGTACTGGCAGCGCAGGCATGGCAGCGTATCGCGCCGCCCTTAAACACACAGATAAAATATTACTCATTGAAGGGGCCGAATACGGCACTACCTGTGCGCGGGTGGGTTGCATGCCCAGTAAGTTATTAATCGCCGCCAGCGAAGCGGCACATCTTACACGCCACACCGAGCAATTTGGGATACACGTTAATACTGTAAAGGTTGATGGCAAGGCGGTATTAGAGCGTGTGCGTCGCGAGCGAGATCGATTTGTGGGCTTTGTATTAGAGTCGGTACACCACTTTAACGAAGATCATAAAATTCAGGGGTTTGCGCACTTTAAAGATGACCACACCCTTATTGTGGGTGACCATACTGAAATTACCGCAAAACGCATTGTGATCGCCACCGGGTCCCGCCCCTTTTTTCCAGAAATGTTATTCAAGGCGAAAGAGCGTCTATTAACAAACGACAGTGTTTTTGAACTGAGTGACCTACCCGAATCAGTGGCCGTATTTGGCCCTGGCGTGATTGGTTTAGAGTTAGGTCAGGCATTAAGTCGCTTGGGCGTAAGAGTGACTGTATTTGGTCGCAGCGGTATTGTGGGCGGTTTGCAAGACTGCGACATTAACCAATATGCTCATAAAACCTTTAATAAAGAGTTTGCACTAAAAACTCGTACGCAATTACAAGATGTACGCAGTAATGAGAACGGCGTTGAAATTGAATACTTAGATGAAAATAATCAATCGCGCATAGAGCAATACCAATACCTATTGGCCGCCACCGGCCGACGCGCCAATGTAGATACACTGGCACTAGAAAACACGAGCCTTACATTGGATAAAAAAGGCGTGCCGATGTTTGATGACACCACCATGCAAACCCACACGCCTCATATTTTTATTGCAGGAGACGCGAATAATGATATTCCATTACTGCACGAAGCCAGTGACGAAGGAAAAATAGCCGGTGACAACGCAGGGCGTTTCCCAACCATACAAGCAGGTTTAAGACGCGCTCCCATAGCGGTGGTATTCAGTGATCCACAAATTGCCCAAGTGGGTTTACTGCCCAAACACATACAGTCCCAACATGAAGGTAACTTTGAAGTGGGAGAAGTCAGTTTTGAGGGGCAGGGTCGCAGCCGTGTTATGGCTAAAAACCAAGGTATATTAAAAGTGTACGCCCAAAAAGACAGCGGCCTATTTTTAGGGGCTGAAATGTTTGGCCCTGCCGCCGAGCACATTGCCCATTTACTGGCTTGGGCCATTCAACAAAAACAAACCGTGGCACAAATACTGGATATGCCCTTTTACCACCCGGTTATTGAAGAAGGTGTGCGCACCGCATTTAGGGATTTAAATGCTAAACTTAACGGCAGCACTCTTTGAATAAGCACCTAAAAATTGCACTAAACGGCCGGGGTGCGGCCGACAATCTGGGGAAAAGGAAAACAGTTTGTTATCAACGTCGTTACTTATAAAAGCCGCTAGCGTGGCATTTCTGGTGGGCAGTATTTTATTGATTATTAATCAATATGATGCCCTTTTTGGCCACGATACATTAAAGATAGTACCGGCCGTTTTGACGTACTGCGTGCCGTTTGTGGTGTTTATTGCTGGAAAAATGTCAGGGGGAAAGTGACATAACACTTACCTGTATTCCCTAACTGCATAGATTATATCTTTGAACATTGGCCGATGCGTTCGCGAATATTAAAATCAACTTAAAATATTAGAAGTACTGCTATGTTGAACATGAATTTTGAACAAGCCCTATTCATTAACACCCGCGATTTACCTTGGCAAGACAGCCCCATGCAAGGCGTTATGCGCAAACCATTGGAGCGATCACACCCAGAGTCCGGCCATGTAACAAGCATTGTTAAATATGAAAAAGGTGCACGCTTTAGCGAACATAGACATCCACTGGGTGAAGAAATTTTTGTATTGGAAGGTGTATTCAGTGATGAAGCGGGAGATTATCCGGCGGGCAGCTATATTCGTAATCCGCCCGGCAGCCGCCACACACCCTTTAGCGAAACAGGCTGCACCTTGCTGGTGAAATTGAATCAGTTTTCAGAACAGGATTTATCCACTGTTCGCATAAATACTAATGAAACGCCCTGGCTTACGGGTATGGGCGGTTTACAGGTGATGCCCTTACATGACTTTGCAAGCGAGCAAGGCAATGAAAATGCAGCATTGGTTAAATGGCCTGCTGGAGAAGTATTTCAGCCCCATCGTCATTTTGGCGGTGAAGAAATATTTGTTTTATCGGGAGAATTCAAAGACGAACACGGCCACTACCCAAAACACTCATGGTTACGTAGCCCTCACATGAGCCAACATCACCCATTTGTTACCGAAGAAACGGTCATACTAGTAAAGACAGGTCACTTGCCTTTTTAAATATTAACATTTTTAGAATCTCCTATAAAATAAAGATCTGTCCACTTGTTTAAAGAATGTAATACGCATGCTTGAATACATAGCCAATTTAAATGTTCGTGACGCATTTATCGCTTATCCTGCGGATATTCAGGCCAAGCTTTTAATACTGCGCCAATTAATTTTAGATAGCAGTGATATTGAACTAGAAGAAACCTTAAAATGGGGTGAACCAAGCTATTTAGGCCAACATGGCAGTACCATTCGTTTAGGCTATAAACCCGCTTACACCGATCAATATGCACTGTACTTTAATTGTAAGAGCAAACTGGTTGATACTTTTAAGGAGCTTTATCACGGAAGACTTCAATTTGAAGGGAATCGCGCTATTATTTTTAACCTTAACGACGATATAGACATAAAAGCACTGCAACACTGTATTCAATTGGCATTAAATTATCATAAAATAAAACACTTGCCGTTATTGGGCGCTTAAGCCTATCCACCTAATAATTGATAACACCAAACACACATGGAACGTACACCACCCTTTATGAACTCCTCACTGCCACAAGATTATTTACAAGATTGCTCTATTATTGACTTCCACGAGCCTTCCGTCATGCGAAAGGCACAACAATTGTCACACGGATTAAGCGATGACTCAGACATAATCCGTGCATGCTTTGAATTTGTACGCGATGAAATAAAACACAGCGTCGATTACCAATTAAACCCCATCACCCTAACCGCCTCACAGGTGCTAAAACACGGTACTGGTTTTTGTTATGCTAAAAGCCATTTGTTGGCCGCCTTATTGCGCGCCAACAACATCCCCTGTGGCTTATGCTATCAACGTTTAACCATCAGTAATGATAGCCCCCCATTTTGTTTGCATGGTTTAAATGCGGTGTATTTACCCGATATTGGTTGGTACAAAATTGATGCCAGAGGCAATAAGGAGGGGATAGACGCACAATTTTGTCCGCCTCAAGAGAAACTTGCGTTTACGATATTAGAAAATGGCGAAGCCGACCTACCTGAACTATGGCAAGAGCCTATGCCCGCCATTGTTACCGCACTCACGACCTATAACACAGTTGATGATTTAGTCGAGAACCTACCGGATGTTAATCTCGCGTAAATAGTATTAACGATTGTAGGTACTTCCCAAATAAACAGTACCTATAATCGTTATTATATAAACAGTAATTAAGACAGTATTTGAGTTAAAACAGAGCCGTTCCAATTTCTATAGTTTGGGTGTTGATCAGCTCCCAACAAGTGCGCGGCGGTTTTAAATAGATCCCGTTGCGTGGTACTAGAACTTACCTGCGTCATTTGTCCGCCCTTAATACCGGCTCCCGCCATATACAACGCCACATTATTGTTAGAGTGAGAACGAGCATCCCCCATATCGCTCACTTGGGTTACAACCGTGCTGTCCAATAACCCTTCTTCGGACATGCGTCGTATTACACGCGCAAGCATTGTCGACATATAAGCAACATCGGCTTCATAGTTAGCTGAGCTGGCATAGTTATGATGTGAGTCGTGGGCAATTTTTCCATTGCGCATAACAAAATTATGATTGTCTTCACCAAAGGCTAAAGACACCGACGGCGTAAGGTTGCATTTCAATGCTAGGATCGCAATTTCAGTTTGAATACTGCACTTTTGATCAAATGAACCGTCATGTTCTGTGGATGGTGGTGAGCCACAATTTTGAGTGCTTGATCCAGCGGTTACAAAGCGTTTTTCAAATTCTTCAATGGCGGTAAGGTGGCTGTCTAGTTTATCTTTTTCGTGAAACCCCAGTTTTTGCTTAAGCGCATCCATGGCATCCTTATGCGCATCAACAATGGATAACTTAGAATCGCGCTGGCCGCTGGTATTGCTACCTGATGAAGAAGCGCCACCGGAAAAGAGGCGACTTAGTGCCGTTTCGGGATCATTAATGGTGGGCACAAAAGAATAACCCTGCCTAGATAGACCGGTTCCAGATTCCACGCCTAGGTTTAAAAATTTAACCGGATGATTTTCGCCGATAGTGCGACCAAGGTTTACATCAAAACTGTCTTCGCTCCAACTGCCATCATTAAAACGGTGCCACATAACACCATGACCGCCGGCAGACATTTTACCGCCCACAATAAAATTAATTTTATCTTTAACAAATTCATAAGGGGCTGTCATAGACGGTAACGAAAAATCGGATCTTGGTCGCCAAAATTCATCAACCGAGCCACCACAGCCCAATAATAATAGTGATTTATTGGCGTTCTCGGCCGCTTCGGTTTCGCGGGCCCACATCATGCCACCCACCAAACTAGAGGCACCTAGCAGGGATGGAGAAATACCGGCCGCTGCCACCGTTTTAAGAAAGCTGCGGCGCTGTTTATCAAACTTGTTTTTGTGTCGAGTAGTCATAATAGTAACCTTAAAAAGTAAGCTCTAACGAGACCAAGCTTTGCGATAACGAACAGAATCTAGTGAACCCATTTTTTCAAGCATACGCCGAGGACTTTGTGTGGTTAAAGTGTCAACTAAATCCATCACGTCACAGCTATAAGAATTTTTCTCTTGTTCTGACAGGTCAATAACTTCATCCCGCTCCGATCCTATTAACGATCTAGAATCAATACCCGATACAAAACTGTACATCTGTTTTACTAAACAGCTCTTAGCCATGGCGGATACATCTGGATCCACGGCCAACACTTCAGCCAACTCTTTTCCGCCAGTAAACTCGCTAAACTTTTGTATTCGGTTGGGGTCATCGTAAAACTGTAACTGTGCGAAAGGTGACCATAATGCGCCCTGAGCATTAATTACATTACCATTGCTATCTTGATTACGCTTTATACCCACAAAGTCATAATCTTCTAGACCAAAACCCAAAGGATTAATAATTTCACTGTGACAGGCACTGCAACTGCCAAACTCGGTGGTTTCATGAAAACGCATGCGCTGGGTCGTGGCTGGATCTTCAAGAAAATCGGCTAGCTCACCTTCTTTGTCTTTTAAGCTTAGGCTCACGCCCGTAGGCGGATTGGGAATGTCTTGGCACAACATATCACGGCGTATATGCACCGCACGTGTCACCGCATTAGTTTCATCTGTGTGGGACCAGCGAGATAAAAATGCACCACTTAATAACAATCCGCCTCGTTCATTGTTATACACTTTTTTAAATTGATCACCGCTTACACCATCAATGCCATAGTGCTGTGCTAAAGTAGCATTTAGGAATGTATAGTTAGCATTGTACAAAGACTCATATTTTTCATTTTCATCCAGCATTACATGACTAAACATCTTACTTAATTCAGTCATCATGTGAGGCGCTACCTGAGGAAAATTTTGAAAAACTGAATTGTCTTTTTGTTGAATTAAAATATGTTCGGTATCCAGCCATTTGTGCACAAGATCTTCCATTAACGTTTCAGACGTTGCACTGTCTAGCAACCTTGATATTTGCGCCTCTATTTGTTGATCCGTAGCCAATTGATTATTTTTAGCGGCGTTTAATAACGTGGTATCAGGGGTGGTTCCAGCAAACCCGTAACTGATATAACTGGCCAGTTCAAATGGGGTTAATTCAAATACACCACTACCAAGACCCGATACCGGCTCGCCAATTTCGTGGCGATATAGAAACTGTGGTGACGACAGCAAAGCCGTTAAAGCTAATGTTATGCTCTCTTTAATATCTCCGTTAGTCGCATCGCCTTGAGCTAGACTTAAATATTGCTGTTGTTCGTTATTGGTAAGCGGGCGACGAATAATTTTCCAAGCCACATCGTTTACGAAACTCTGGGCGCAGCTTGCATTAACACTATTACACTGCAATATATTGCTAAAATTTTGATCCGCAGACCACGTGGCTATGGTTTCAGCCACATTCATATAGCTGATATACGCACTGTCTAACACGTTAAGCTGATTGTTGTTGGTAAACGATCCCGCATCTATATCGATAGGCAATTGCTTTGTGACATCAAAATCAACCCGTAATAAATCTTCAATAGAATTTTGATATTGCTGCTGGGTAAGTAAACGTACATTTTGATAACCAATGCTGGTAGCAGTATTACACTGCTCAACAATGACTGGATTTCTAGGTGAGCCATTAGCCGTATCATTATTTTTTACCGGTAAACCCTGAAAGGTAACAATGTAATCGCTAACCTTGTCTGCACATTCTGCATCACACGCATCAATATCGGTGAGTGGCATATACTTGGCTATATATTCACTTAACTCTGTAGATGTAAATAATTCTTTAGCGCGCAGTTTTTCTTCTTCAAATACCCCCTGTTTCGCACCCAAGCTGTGGCAACTGCTATTACTACAAGTTGTATTCCAAATTTTTTGCCCTGTTAACGACGCCATAGCGTCGTCACCCGCTCCCATGCCGGAATCAAATGCCACTGCCCAATTAAAGCGTTTAAATTCCCATTCACCTTCGATAAACGTCCAAATAGTTACGTGAAGCTCTGTGAGATTATCGGGTAAAGCTGCAATAGTGAATTGATCACCACTGATAGATTCATTAACAATGTCTTGGCTGCCTAACACAGAGCCTACATCTAACCACATACGACCTTTATCATGAAAACGTAACGTCAATGCTCGCTGCGTAACAACATGATTGGCCGGCGGAAAGGTAATTTCAGAAAGTGAAATTGTTACATTGGTATCCGTATTACCTGGGTTCGTGTTACTTGAATCGTCAGTATTTACATCGCCACCCGTGGATGAATTGCCATTCGATGCTTGATCGGAAGCATGAACATTGTCATTTTCCTGAGCGCTTTCGTTTTTCTGCGGTCCGCCTACCGTTTCTGAAACGGGTGCACTGCAAGCACTCATAAATAATGTTGAGCTCAATATTATGGGCAAGGTAAACAGTCGTATAGGCATGATATTTACTTAAGTGGTTTTGTTGCGCATATTTTAGACTTTTAGAGTTGTTTTACCCATCGGCTATAGGACACATACCCCTAAGCCATAAGTGAGAGGATTAACAATTGAGTCCGTCATAGGGTTAA
>MAAA01014133.1_pt1 | contig 20235 bp, 19 predicted proteins | sample 1115971 | NCBI WGS metagenome assembly MAAA01 (sample SAMN04961123, study PRJNA320927) | seawater metagenome | isolation source: sample BD02T6 sea water enriched with oil for 6 days | place: USA:Gulf of Mexico | collected 2013-07-27 | reverse complement strand
CGCAATATTGCTGCAACCTGAGCAACTGTAAATAATGGGTTTGTCTACAGCCATGATGACACCCCTCTGGAAAATCTAAGTCATAATTTGGCAACGAGAGTAACAGTTTGGTGTTAGGGAGTTTATTCCCCTTAAGGGGTAGCCGGAAGGCGATTATTAGGCAGATAGATCTATTTAGGATTAAAGTAGGTCATAATCATTTCTGGCTTTTGTTAGAGGTGCAATCAATTATTTATTGTTTTTGTATTTACCGTCACGGGATTCTTTTAAGTACATATCAAGTTTCCCACTTTCTTTAAGTGTCTTTAAGCCGCGATTAAACAATATTCTCAGTTTATTATTCTTGCCAACAACTTTAGAAAAAGCCAGCGATAAGGGTTGAGAGGTTATTGGTTTTTGGGAGTATACGAATTGCTTTCGTTCCTCTGAATTATATATTCTGTTTAAAATTTCAAATGCAGAGTCCACATTTAGAGGGAATACATCAATCCGTCCACGATGGAGTTTCCGAAAATTGAGTTCATTAGATGTAACTCTTTCAACTTTCAGTGTTCCTGCTTTTTCGGCTGCATGGAATAAATCGCCGTAAAAATAGCCTATAGTTGCTCCAATTCGTAGTCCAGTTAAATTGCCAATATTTGTCCAGTTAAATTCAAATGATCGTTTATGAAATAGCACCATGTCTATATGGACAATAGCGTCCGAAAATACCATGGTCTTCTTTCTCTCAGCGTTGGGAGACCATAAGCTAGACGCATCCCACGTTCCACTTTTGACCATCTCCAGTGAGCGGCCGGGTGGGAAAAATCGGGATTCTACTTTTACACCCTCTAGGGCAAATGCTTCTTTTATAATACGGTAGCCTACACCAAAAAATTTCAACTTGGCTGACATAAAAGGGGGGTATTCGTCATTTGCAATGCGGATACTCATTTCTGCTTGGAGTATATTGCTGAATGCTAAACCTGATGTAAGCAAAAAAAAGAATTCAATTAACGTTGAATGAAAAAATCCTAAAGCGGTTCATTAAAATAGTAGCTTATAATCGGTATTTTTTAAAATGGCTGGCAGTTATTGGTTAGCCTAGTTGTTTATGGTTTTTCCTATCGCCGACACATTGGGCCTAGTGTTGAATTGAGGTTCATAGGGGTAAACTCAATTTGAAGCCCAAAAAATAATACCTGTAATTGAGCTTGTATGGGAGATAGCCCAATCATCAGGTATTTTGTGGGCGTCATAAACCAAAAAATCCCGACTAACTTGCGTTAATCGAGATTTAAAATATGGTGGCTACATCGAGGTTTGAACCTGTGCAGGAGATCACCCTCATCATTCTAATGATGCAGTAAAAACAATCTTCTTAAACCAAAAAATCCCGACCAACTTACGTTAATCGAGATTTAAAATATGGTGGCTACACCAAGATTCGAACTAGGGACCCCATCATTATGAGACGTTTTTTCTTGCCTCTGCAGCTCGCATGGATTATGGTTTTATTGCCTGCAGGCCTTTGTTTAAGCTGGCTGTAGGCTTTCATGGGGTTTCATGGATTCCTTGAAATAAATTGAGTGTGTACCAAATGTGTACCAAATAAATCAATTTTAGGATGCTGTGAGGCCCCATGGCTAGCCATAAAGTAAGTTCAAGTTTTACCGAAGCAAAACTCAAGCAATTTATTTTGAATGCGAGTGAAGGCGAGGTTCTTCAGTGCACCAAAATAAGCGGGTTTCAGGTATATAAAAATCGCGCGCAGGGCAGTGCTAGTTTCCGCTACAAGCCAACTTCAAGAAACTCTTCCAGAAGTAATATCTCAATTGGCCGAACCAATATATTAAAAATTAATGAGGCTGCTCAGGTCGCCCTAAAGATGGTTGAAGCGCTTAATAATGGCGAAGACCCTAAGAGCGTATTGCGACGTGGTCAGGTAGTTCCTGCTAGCCATGTGTTGGCGATCAGTAAAGACGACCTTTCCATTCTTGGTAATTTTTTCGAGAAGGTGTACATGCCCGCCAGGAGGCGTCAGAGCGGTGATGCTGCTCACGATAATTACACAATAATAATACGAGAGTTTTCGCATCTGTTTAATAAGTCCATGAGTAAAATCACATCCAAAGATATAACCGATTGGCAGGACAAAAAAGAAAAGCAAGGTTTGACACATATAACAATCGTTCGCTATTACGCCGTCCTTGTGAGCATGTTAAGTATGGCTGTGCGCCTAAGTCAGGATAGTGGAGGAGAACATGCAGGGTTGCTGTACGAAATGCCATTTAAGTATCGTCCATTAAGAGGTGCTTCTAAAGCCCAGAGAGATGCCTTGCTAAAACAAGAGCAAGAAATAGATATTCATGTTCGCCGTATGTTAGGCGTTGAAGAACTTTTGAAAATTGAACGTGCCATGGAGCGCTATGCAGATGAGTGCGCGCAACAGCGCGAGCGTTCACGCCAGCACGCCAACAGAATGCATTTACCGTGTTTGAAAAATGTCACTTTCCCTCACTGGATACTGCCTTATATCTACATTGCTTATTACACAGGGTTAAGACCAGGTGATATAAGCGATTTAAAATGGGAGGACTTCCATAGTGGTCGATTAAGTCGAGCAACCAATAAGTCTAAGCATCTGGCTAAGCCAGTGGTGGTTAAATTGTCGCTTTCAAACAGCAAATCTGTTTTTAAATACAGCCTTGCAGAAGTGATCTCACTATGGCGTGAGCAACAGGGTAGCCCTCAAATGGGTTGGGTTTTTCCACAGATAAGAGATGAGTCCAAACCGTTAAGCGAGAAAGGCTATAAAAAGTCCTGGGCAAAAATTACTGAATACGCTGGCCTTAAACTGCACATGTACAGCTTTCGCCATAACTTCATATCCAAACTCATACGCGAAGGCATGAATATGAAGTTGGTAGCCACCATGTCGGGTCATAAAACCACCGAGATGATCGAACGGCACTACGCGCATCACTTCCCTAGTGATATTGAAGAGGCCATGAATGTTTTTTGAGCATTAAGTTATCCGTCTAGGGGGCTCACTACACCCCTTCCGCCACGATTTAATACATGAGTATAGATCATAGTGGTATTGACATTTACATGGCCTAACAGCTCTTGAACCGTACGAATATCCTGGCCACGCTCTAACAGGTGAGTTGCAAATGAATGCCTTAACGTATGGCAACTGGCCCGCTTATGAATGCCTGATTCAATGACAGCCCTTCTCATTTCATTCTGCATGTTTTTCTCATGAAGGTGATGTCTGCCCCTGCGTTTGGTTATGGGGTCGATAGATAGGTTGTGGGAGGCAAATATAAATTGCCAGCCAAGCTCTTTCCCTGCATTTGGATATTTCTTAGCAAGGGCATATGGCATATCCACATGGGTTATTCCTTCGGCCAACGAGATAGTATGGAGTTGCTTGCAATGGGTAAGGGCATTCATTAACCCATCCTTAGCGGCAAGTGGCAGCATGGTTCGCCTGTCTTTTGCGCCTTTTCCTTGGCGAATAGTGAGTTCATTACGAGAAAAATCAATGTCCTTTACTCTAAGCCTCATGGTTTCCATTAAACGTAAGCCTGACCCATACATAAGTTGAGCAATGGTGAGGAAGGGTCCATCTAACTTGCTTAACACTAGATTAATTTCTTGTGGGGTTAGTACAACGGGTAAATGTCGGGACCTTTTAGGTTTGATCCAATTGTCGATGACCAATTCTTTGCCTAGTACTTTTCGATACAAAAACAGAATGGCTGACAAGGCTTGCCGTTGGGTACTGGGTGATATCTGTTCTCGGGTAGCCAGGTGACTTAAAAAGCCTGATATCTCAAGCTCAGCCATCTCATTTGGGTGGCGCATATTATTGAAAAACAAGTAACGACGAATCCAATGCCAGTAGGACTTTTCGGTATTGACGGCGTAATGGGCTGCTCTCATCTTTAGGTGGAAATCTTCTTGTAACCTGGCCATAAGTGATCAATTCATCTGTCAATTAAGGGATATTTACAGCGTAGACCAAAATTGAATTCGTATAACCAAATCAGGGTGCTTTTTACAGGCTAATAGGGAAGGGGCTCGCAGAGCTACATAACAAGTATGAAATTTAAGCGAAATAGTTGGCACTCGAGTGTTGAATTGACTGAAAGTTGAGCGTAATATCTGGCCGAATTAAACAGGGATGAGCTAAACCTCTGATGGCAAAGGAAAAATGCCTCTTCACTTTTCCTCCCATATAGCTGGTTATACGAACTCATTCCCTTAACAACATAGTTATGTGCACTCATATGGATTGATCATGTTTAAAAAAACTTTAGTTATTGCTCTTTTGATAGTGTGTCATGATTTATACGGCGCCGGACATGGTAGATCGGTTGCTGCCGTCCCATCTCGAATCGACAATATTGGCAGTCAAGGATTTCTGATTCGGGGTCAATTTGGCAATCCAGGAACTTGTACAACGTCTGATAGTATTTTTATTTCAAATGGGCATGCTCAATTTGACCGGCTATATTCGACAGTCTTAGCTGCATTTATGGCTGCTAAGAAAATTCAAATATATGTCCATTCTTGTGTAGAGATTCCTTGGCTTTCGGGGAGTTCAGCTGACTACAATCAGTTGACCGGTGGCGATTTAATTATTACGAATTAACTTTTTAAAAACATAACAAAGCCATGCATCCCAAAAACAGGATGATGACGGAGTTATGTAGATGTGAGAATTACAATGATAAAATATTTTGCTCTTATTGGGTTGCTGATTACTTCCTCCTATAGTTTCTCAGCAGTTGTTTACGACGCAACAATTAAAGAAGTCTATTGTGGGTTTATTGCTAATAGAGAAATGTGCTCTATCTACATTAGCAAAGAAGTTGATGATTCTTGTAACACCGGAGGCGGTAACAGTAAAAGCAGAATGCAGTTTGAGATTAAGACTGAAATGGATAAAGCCATGCTTTCAATTATTCTCACTGCGAAGACAACACAAAGTTTGGTTGTAGTTGCATCTAAAACTACGTGCCTAATTTATCCTGGGATCTCAGATCTCGCATATATAGAAATGAAATAACAACATAACTGTGCCTTGCATCCCATGTCGGGATGAAGGCGGAGTTATATGTATATAGGGAAGATATGAAATATTTAGTTATTTTTTGTACCTGCTTTTTAGTATCAGGTTTGACCAATGCCTATACGAGTACGAGCGGTACGGTAGTAAATATAAGTAGTTTGAGAACTTATAACTCCAATATGGTGCTGTTTAAGGCAGCAAGTGCGAATAATAATGATAACTGTAATGGACCTGAAGGTTGGATTCAGCTAACCATCGATCCAAGTAATGAAGCTGCTAAACGTCAGTACTCAGTTCTACTTAGCGCAAGAGTTTCCAATACACCTTTACTGCTATTTTTTAATGGTTGTGGTGGTGGCGGAACATCTGGTTGGAGAGTTTTGGATCAAATATTAATGTGATTTTATAACTATGCTTTGCATCCCATGTCGGGATGAAAGCGGAGTTATGTAAATCAATCTGGAGGTGGATAGAATGCGAAGCATAATTTTTGGGATTTTACTTGCTGTTTTGTCATTACAGGTCGTTGCTGTAGATGATGATAATAAAATAATAAAGAGAATTAAAATTGAAGCAGCTGATTATGGTTACATCAGAGTTGAAAATAACTTCAGTTTGGGATGTTTATATACTGCTGCTTTCTTCGATATTGCGTCTGCTTCAGGTAAGGGTTATCTCTCCCTTTTGTTGAGTGCGAAATTAGCAGGTGTCCCCGTTACTATTAGTTATGAGAAAGATAGTGCGGGTAAATGTGATATTTCTGGTGTAGCTCTTGATTGATTGCTACATGTAAATTAACGAATAAAACATAACAAAGTCATGCATCCCCAAATGACGGGATGATGACGGAGTTATGTAATGGCGGGTATATGAATAGAGTTAGTGCAATTTTATTACTATTTATTTCATTGGGTTCCTACGCTGGGGATATAGGCTTTGGTACGGTTGAGGGTGTTAAGGTTTATGACTTTTCCAGTGATGATTCAATTAGGGTATACCTAAACTCGGCATCGACTCATGTTAATGCTGATTGTGTTGCTGGAGCGATGGTAGTAGGCAAGATTAGTAAAGCAAGCCACGAGGAAGCTGTAGTTGATCGAATGCTCAGTATGCTTTTGGCAGCTAATATGTCAGGAAAAAAAGTTCGACTTCATTCGGAAACAGCTAGCTGTGAAATTGATTTTGTAGCTATTCAGCAGTCATATTATTAATTTAGCCAAATAGCTTGGCGAACAATTAGTTGTAATAAGAAAATTAAAAACATAACGATACCTTGCATCCGATACCGGATGAAGGCGGAGTTATGCGAGTCCAGTGTCGGGCTAAGGTTTATATGTATAAATATTTATTTGTAGTGCTAATTTTTGTATCAGAAATTTCCCAAGCATCAAAATGTAGTGGCGATATCGATATGCTCCTTGTAACGAGAAATGGTGCTGTTGAATTATACTCGGAAGAATTGTACGGCACTGGTACGGGTAGAACTTTGTGCTATGTCAATGCAGAGTGGAAGTCTGTATCGGCAGATATTTGCCGTGTATGGTACTCCACCTTACTTGCCAAAAGTGCTCAAAGTAAACCTGCTGCAATACATTACAACTTTGATAGCGTGGTGCCTTCTTGTAGTGATGTTTCTACTTATGGTAGCGCAATTTCACCATGGGCTGTTTCAGATAAATAACCTGTGGTACCTAATAAATGTCGCATAACAAAGTCATGCATCCCAAAACCGGGATGATGACGGAGTTATATGAATAAATGGGACAATATGAAACAAATAATTATTTTAGTAGCCCTAATTTTCTCCGTCTCTGCTAGTGCCATTACTTGGACGACCTCTGATGGTGCCGAGGTAGAGATTATTAATCCTGGTGGCTTAGGAGGAAAAAGTACTTTCTTTTCACTCAAGGGAGTAATTTTCTCTGGTGTAGGGAGTGCTGAAAATACTGAATGTAACCGATCTGATGGGGCGGTTATTCTAGAAGATAACAAGAGCTATGGTGAGATTTTTAGCATTTTATTAGCGGCGAAAATGTCAGGCAAACTAGTGCGCGTTTACTATAGTGGTTGTTCTAATCCTGGAGGTATGCCGATAGCGACACAGGCCTACATACTATAAGTAATAAAATCAAATAACAAAGTCATGCATCCCAAAAGCGGGATGGTGACGGAGTTATGTAATTGGAGGGGTGTAAGATGAGATTATTGTTTGTTTTTATAACGTTTATATTTTCAACTCAGGTGAATGCGTCGAATGCGTTTAGTTGTACGATTAAAGATTTAACATCATCGAATAGCCATAGTGATACTTTGATTGTTGATATGAATTGTTCTACAGGCGACCCAGTTCCTGATGGTACTGACGGCTGTACTAGTGGTTCAATATCTCAAACATCTTTTGGGTTTGATACAACTACAGGTAATGGGAAAACTAATTTAGCTCTAGTAATGATGGCATTTGCTAGTGGTAAGCAAATTTACGCCTCGCATTATCACGCATGCACTGCCAATTCGAGCAGTACTCCGTTGTTGTACACATTGAAAGTATTTGGTGGATAAACATAACAAAGCCTTGCATCCGAAAAACCGGATGAAAGCGGAGTTAATGCACCTAATAAATGTAGTAACTCATAAAAAACTAAAATTATAAGCAATTTGTAACAATAAATTAAAATTCAAAATCAACCCCTATCTTGTATTGCCTTCACCAATACCAACTAGGACACGTTTTAATAAATAGGTTAGATAAATCATGAAGAAAATATTGGCCCTGATGTCCATCATGGTGCTCGGTTTTGCAAGTATTGTTGCAACATCGTCCACCAATTTGGATATAGACTCCTTTGAAGTTTACATCGGAGATGTAGATGGCGATGGTAACGAAGATTTGTATTTGGCTTCGATTCCTAAATTTGTATTAATCGCCATGGAAATTAACATTCCGTTAACCATACTCGATGCCGAGCCTGTGCTGTTCAAAGGCAATGGTGATGGTACCTTCCAGGATCCTATCGCTTGGGATGCAGCGGTTGACCTAGGGACCATGTCCGTAGCCGATTACACCATTCACAATGGTGACTTCAATGGTGATGGTATTCAGGACTTATTTTTTCAATCAAACAGCATCAGCTATCAAAGCATAGTGCTCAGTGGCTCCAATGGCGATACAGCATTAGTAGCTCAGTTGTTTGATCAATTAGAAGGCAAAGATGTCAGCTCAGATTATTCTTCTGTAAAAATTGAAGACGTAAATGGCGACGGCAAAGACGATATTATTTTAGATTATGGCCAATCGTCCGAGACCATTGCCCTAGCGTTAGCCACCAACCGTTTTAATACCGTGGCTTATGACGACGGTAACTATCAAGCTACCTATGTTCCCGGTTCAACCAGTGGTCAATTTAGTGTTAGTAAATCATCAGGTAGTGCTTCTTATGCCATTCCAATTGTTGTGCCAGGGGGGACAGCAGGGGTACAACCAAGTTTAACCATTTCTTATAATTCATCTGCTGTTAACGGCTTAATGGGTGTGGGCTTTAGTTTGTCTGGGCAATCAAGTGTTGAGCGTTGCCAGAAAAACAGAAGCCTAGATGGTACCGTCCAAGCTGTAGATTTAGCCAGCTACGAGTCATTTTGTCTTGATGGCAATAGAATGTTGCCAGTGGATTCCGCAGGTCGAGAATTCCGATTAGCGATAGATTCTTTTGCCAAAATTACATCCATCGGTGGTACTGCTGCCGCTCCAGAATACTTTCAGGTGCTGTATAAATCCGGTGACCTTTCTACCTATGGTAATAGCGAACAAGCCAGGCAAGCATTTCAAGGCATTAATTCAAGATGGAGTATTACCGGTACTCAAGATAGGGCCGGAAATTCTATCGCTTACAGCTACACCAAAAGAAACAACGTAAGTTTCCCAAGCTACATCGTATATGCCAATAACCGTATCGATTTTGAATATGTAGATCGGGCCGACATAATTGAAGGCTATCAATATGGTAGCAAGCAAATCATTGATCAAATATTAAAGAAAATTGATGTATCAGTAGATAACCATCAGTTTAGAAGTTATGTGTTTGGCTATGAGCTAAACCCAATATCCGAGCATTCTCGCTTATCTTCAGTTACCGAATGCGGAGCCGATGGCACGTGTTTAAAACCCACTACCTTTAGTTGGTCTGAGGTTCCGACCGGTACGCTAGGCATTGATGTGAATGAAAGTTCAAATGACATTAGTAATATAGGCGTTTGTGAAAACGGTACGAGCTGTTATGACACTAAAGTCAGCTTCGCTGACATTAATGGCGATGGTGCAATAGATATGTGTTATCGCGATAAAAGCAATGGTATTCGTTGCCGTACAAATAATGGCTATGGTCAATTTACCTCTTCGTCGAGTCCATCAGATGACTTATGTAAAGATGGTTACGGAAGTTCAATTGGTAACTGCAATGATTCTGATAATTACAGTGGCATTGCTTACCAAGATTTTAATTTAGATGGCCAGGCGGACATCATTATTCGCTCAGACAGTGGTGTTAGAGTGTATTTGTTTGTTATGACGAATGCTCTCACTCGTCAGGGCACTTTTGAACACGCTGATTTGAACATTACCGATATTTGCGGCAATGGCACAAACGACTCCACTACCGGCACGGGTTGTAATAGTTGGGATAATCTTAATACCACTAAATATGCCGATGTGAACGGCGATAAAATCCCCGATATTTGTTACCGAAGTGACTGGGGTATCGCTTGCGCATTATCAACTGGTAGTTTTGCGGATAACTCCACCCCTATCTATGCCCCTGAAAAATTAATGACAGGTGTCTGTGCTGATAATCATGTAGATACCCACGTTTGCCAAAACAATAAATTCTCATTCATGGATTTCAATGGCGATGGCATGAGCGATCTTGTTCTTCGAGGGAAATACTTAGGTGTGTCAGTTTATTATTCTAAAGGAGATAGCTTTGATGATGGTGATGGAGCGCTAGCCTCTACGGAAGTGACGCGCTACCTAAGGGGCTCGCCTCAGGGTACTACAACAATCTCTCAGGAAAAACCCAGCTTACATACGAATATCTGTGGTAGTACTGAGCCCGACGGATGGGATGGCACCTCTGTTGATCCTGAGTGTGATGATGAAAATAATCATAACTTAATTTTCTACCCAGACTTAAATGGCGACGGCAATCTGGATATTTGCTGGCGTGCCGATGACGGCATTAAGTGTGTAATAGGCACCGGGGACGATACGTCATTTTCAACAGCATTTTTGCCAATTATTAGCACAGGCTTGTGTAAGGATAATGGAAGTACCAATATTGATTGCCAACAAGAGCTTAGTGGCAGTCATTACACGGGGTTAGCCATACAATTTGCCGACTTTAACAACGATGGAAAATCCGATTTATTTTACCGTGCCAGAGGTGGATTCCGCATGCACCTATTTAATGGCGAGGGCTTTTCTGCAACGGCTGATTGGACTACTAGCTTATGCGCCGGCGGATCCAGTGGTTGTAATGATTTAGATAACTACACCATTAGCATTGTAGATGTAGACGGTGATAATTTACCCGACCTAGTGTATCGCGATGATCAACTAGGCTTTAGAGTCATCAAAAATACCCTAGCCAGCGACACTCAATCTCTAAATGATATTCCAGTATTAGCAGATGTGGTTACCCAAATTGAAACCGGCATGGGCATCACCACCCAAATTGAATACACACGTTTTCTAGCAGTTGATACCGACTCTAGCTGTACCAGCGTTCACTGCTTACCGACTTATACATCAACGCCTGGCACTTACCCTAATATGGTGGTTAATGCGCTGCCTATGCCTTTAGTGAAGCATGTGCAATCCACCGCGTCCGACGGTTTATTATCTGGTGTGCGTTACCGCTATCACAGCTATACCACCCATGCCGATGGATACGCGACACCGACCTTTAAAAATGTGTGGGAGTATCGTTACACCAAACGCAATACTCAGAATGGCCTGGATATTGATTTTACCGAATTTGAACCTACAACTTATGCTAAGCATGAGTATTACACTGATGAAGAATACAAATTTGGTCGATTGAATTTTACACAAAGTTATTTATTTAAAATGGCGGGAGGGACAGAAGATCAGCCTGGAGATGCTTTAAACGATAGTAATAATTTCGAATTGGCGAAAACAATTAACTATTATGAGGCTGTAAATAGTCACTCTGCCGATGAGCGGATTCAATTTATTAGACTTAAGAACAGCATAGTTTATAAATGGGTGAAAGGGAGCACTGGCAGTACGCTTCCAATAGTAAAAACTGAAGACTCCTATTCTTATGGCTCTAATGGGAACGTGACTCGCCATGAAAAAGAGGTAACCGCTACTTCGGATTACATACTTTTATACACACCCGTTAAAACCGTCACCACCATTACTGAGTACGAAGACGAACGGGTTGACGACTGGATAATCGGTCTGGTGACCAAAGCCACCGTTACCAAAACCGTACCCAACAAAGCCCCCGGTACCACAGGCAACGACGTATCTACTAAAGTATCCAGCTGGCAATACAATGCACTGGGTCAGGTGGAATACGAAACGGTCGAACCTGGAACCGAATATGAAGTACAAAACCACCACACTTATAACGGCTTTGGTTTAAAAGAATCGCAAACCGTTAGCGCCGCCAATGTAGCGTCAATTACCACCACCTACGGTTATGATGGCCTTGGTAAATATATTACCTCTTCTACCATGACCAACAGCGATAACGAGAAAAGTTACACCACTTCAACTACCTATGACCCGGTCATGGGCATTGCCGATTCAAAAACCAGTGCCAATGGTTTAACCAGTACGACAGAAGTGGATGGTTATGGTCGTACCATCAGTTCCACCAGTCCGTTTGGTGTGGTTACTGCTATCGACTTTGAATTTTCAAACGATGCCTATTACACCACCACCGCCAATAATCTAGGGGCAGCATCATCTACCTATTTCAACAAGGCTGGTGAAGTGACTTCTACCCGTGGTTTATCGTTAACCGGTAAGGTGGTGAATAAACAATATTCATACTTTGAAGACGGTGCTACTCAGTGGGAAACTCTGCCGTATTTTACTGGCGGAGATGTGAATAAAACCCAGCTTATTGAACGGGATGCCAGATTGCGTCCTACCCAAACTCAAACTCCTGCAGGGCACGATGAGTTTTTGGCCTATAACGGCTTTATCACCACCACCACTAACTCAAAGCAACAAGTTAAAATATTAGAAAAAGATGCGTTAGGCCAAGCCATTCGCAGTGAAGATCATCTGGGTAGTGAAGTGAAGTTTTACTACAACGCCGATGGTCAAATGATCTCTACCTTGGATGTTAGCGGCAACACTGAGATCACCACCGAATACGACTTGCTTGGACGCCGTACCGGTATTAGTGACCCCGACAAAGGCGACTGGTCCTATACCTATAACGTATTAGGTAAAATGATCACCCAAACCAATGCCAATGGCCAAACCACCTGTATGGTTTACGATGAACTCAGTCGTTTGGTGAAGCGCATTGATGAATACTCTGGCACACAAGCACAGGCTAAAAACAGTTGTAGCAATGACACGGGCACCAATAATATCGCCACCTGGACTTACGACACCGCCGCCATGGGCAGCACCGGTAAACTGGTACAAGGGGCATTGCATACGGTCACTGGGCCAGACGGTTATGAAGAGGAATACCTTTACGATAACTACGGTCGTGTTGTCACCAGCAAGCGTAAAATTGCGAATGTTTGGTATGAAGAGCACGCCACTTTTGATACTTACGGCCGTGCGCTCACTCATACTTACCCTAGCGGTTTAACCACTAAAAATATTTACAACAGTCGTGGTATGTTAAGCCAGGTAGTCAATAACGCTACCGGTTACAGCTACTGGCAAGCACAAGATGCTGATGCTTTTGGTAATATTACTCAAGAAATGCTGGGTGACGGCATTACTCAAACCAAAAAATACAGCCAAAGCAAAGGTACCATCGATTGGGTGCGCGCCTCTACGGCAGGGGTGGATGCGCAAGGGCAGCCTACGCTTGATTTTGTACACTCCATGGACTTTACTTTCGATTCGTTAGGCAATCTGGAATACCGCAAAGATAACCTGCAAGGGCCAAACGGTATTGCCGAAACCTTTGGTTACGATAACCTTAGCCGTTTAACCACTAATAACTTCTTTAACGATGGCAACCGTAACGGCACGGCCACCAGTACCGAAACTTATGTATATGCGCTTAATGGCAACATTACCAATAAGCCTGGTGTGGGTGATTACCATTATGATAAGACCAATGGTGTCGGTCCTCATGCGGTCACCAGCACAGAGTTAAATGGCATTACCAAAACCTATGGTTACGACAACAACGGTAACCTCATCACCGATGGTCATCGTACGTTTGTGTATTCCAGTTTTGATAAACCCTTGTCTATTACTCGTACCGGTGCCGACTCTGTTACCTTCAAATATGGCCCGGGCCGTAATCGTATCGAGCGTCACGATACCCTGGCCAACGGCAAACAAACCGACACTATTTACGCCGCCGCCGGTTACGAAATTGTCACCACCCAAGCGTTTGAAGGAGCCCCACAAAAAGTAGAGGTTAAGCAGTACCTGCCAGGTGGCGCACTGATCATTGAAAAAACCGAAAGCGCACAAACCACCAGCAGCATGCGCTTTATGTTGAAAGACCACATAGGCTCGGTCACCACCATAGTCGATGGTAATGGTACCGCGTTACAGCGTTTCAGTTTTGATGCCTGGGGCAAGCGCCGCAATATTGATTGGTCACAAGTGTGGGACATGGATGCGTTAGCCGCACTACAAAGCGATGACACCACCCGTGGTTTCACCGGCCATGAAATGCTCGACTCGGTGGGCATCATTCACATGAACGGCCGAATTTACGATCCGCTATTAGGGCGCTTCATGAATGCCGACCCAGTGATTCAGGCACCCACTAATTTCCAAAGTTTGAACCGCTATACATATGTGTTGAATAATCCGTTAACACTCACCGACCCTAGTGGTCATACGTCTCTGAGAAAATTTGGCCGTTGGCTGGATAAAAACGTCATTCGTTATGTAGACCCGATTAATTATTATCTGGTTAAGTTACATATGCGCCTTATTCGTAAAAATCCTGAGGTGGCATCTATTGCTGGGAACGCGGCCTGTGCTTCTGCCACAGCAGGGGCTGGTGCGGTAGCGTGTGCCGGATTGGTGGGGGCGATTGTCACTTATAGTGTAACGGGTGACTATAGTATGGCCATGAAGGCTGGGGCGACGGCTGCGGTGACGGCTTATATTTGGCAGGGTGTTGGAGATAACTTAGGTACTGGAGGTAGTTTTGGGGATAAGTTTGGTCGAACCATGATACATGGTGCTGTGGGTGGGCTGTTGAGTGTGGCCCAGGGTGGTAAGTTTGGCCAAGGGTTTGCGGCGGGGGCAGTCAGTAAAGGACTTAATGAAAGTGGTATTGGTGTGGGCGTAGGACGCGGAAGCACAGGTGACTACTTTAAAAATGCAGCGGAGGCTGCGTTTGTGGGGGGGACGGCTTCGGTGTTTGCCGGGGGAACATTTGCTAATGGCGCTAGGACGGCGGCGTTTGCTCGGTTGTTTAATGATTTTGGTGAGATTGGTGAACTAGCTTCACGAGAGGATGCCGCACTTGCCATGAAAGAAGCGAAAGAATTTGATGGGGTTCCTTATAAATTGGGGGGGAGTGACAAATTAGGCATTGATTGTTCAAACCTTGTTCATCAAGCTTATGAAGAGGCGGGAATGCCTTATAGCTATCGAAATACAAAAACATTTGAAGAAAGTGGCTTTTTTGTTCAAGTCTCTAGGCCTGAAACAGGTGATGTGGTTCTACAGAATGGGCATATGGGTTTGTATGAAGCAAACCCATCAAAGAGTGGTTATAGCCTATATAGTGCAACATCATCAAAAGGTGTGAGGTATGGGAAAACAAGTTGGTTTAAAGGCAAACCGAAATATTTTGCATATAAGAAGAGATCAGAAGAATGATTTTAAAAAGCATTAAACTAGTCGCGATTCTCTTAGTAGGCTTTAGTTCCCAAGTTGGACTAGCCCATAATTCCCCTAAGGGTGTGGTGGAGCAATTCTTATCATTAGATTTTAATGGCGCTAGGCTATCTAGTAGTGGTTATATAGGAGTTGAAAAGTTAGTAAATACAATAGACTCAGAACCAGGCTGGGACTCTGTAAAAGTGACAAAGGAATACATTGTGAAATCTGTAAAAAATATTTCTGATAACACAACAAACGTTGAAGTTGAATATCAGTTTAGTGGAATATTTACTGATAAGAAATTTGAATATGAGGATTCAAACTCAATTTATGTTTTCCATCTAGAGTACTCTGATGGTCAATGGAGAATTCAAAATATTCCGCCTTATCCTAGGGTTGGGAGTAGAGAGTTAAATGACTTTTTGCTGGACTAGAATAAACTAATAAGACACCCACTTTGTGGTGTTATGAAAATGATCGTCTAGAGTTGAACTAAGTTCTTTAGTTTAGCTCGGTAGAAAAACTAATAAAAAAACTAATAAGACACCCACCTTAGTGGCGCTATAAATAAAAAAACTAATAAGACACCCACCTTAGTGGCGCTATAAAAATGATCGTCTAGAGTTAAATTAAGTTCTTTAGTTTAACTGAATTAACTAATAACTAATAAGACACCCACCTTAGTGGCGCTATAAAAATGATCGTCTAGAGTTAAATTAAGTTCTTTAGTTTAACTCGGTGACGTCATGCCAAAACCAAGAAAGTCTTTGATCGCTGTAGAAAGTACGCCCTACTATCACTGCGTCGCGCGCTGTGTTCGTAGGGCTTTTTTATGCGGTGAAGATTTACAAACGGGTAAAAGCTATGAATATCGACGAGCATGGCTAGAGGCACGTCTACTGGAATTACCCAAAATATTTGCCATTGATGTGGCCGCTTACGCGATTATGAGTAATCACTACCATGCGGTTTTGCATATCAATACTGCACGTGCAAAGCGTTGGTCAGACTTTGAGGTGGTAGAGCGCTGGCATAGATTGTTTAACGGCACAGTGATGTCGCAGCAGTATTTAAAAGATGGCACGTTATCCGAAGCAGAAATGTGGGCGTTTCAGCCAGTGATTGATAGATGGCGTTCACGTTTACAAGACATTAGCTGGTTCATGCGGGTGCTTAATGAAGAGATTGCTCGTGCGGCCAACAGCGAAGATGGCTGTACGGGGCGGTTTTGGGAAGGGCGCTTTAAATCTCAAGCCTTGTTAGATGAGGCGGCGCTATTGGCTTGTATGGCATACGTAGATTTAAATCCAGTCAGAGCCAAAATGGCAAAGACTCCAGAAAAATCGGCCCATACTTCTATTAAAAAGCGTTGCGAAAAAGCCCAGCTAAGTAAACAGCCTAATCGAATTTCACAGCAAGAAAAAAACTTGTATCCGTTTGCGGGTCACCCTCGGAAAAGCCAGCCAGAAGGTATTCAGATGCGCTTGGGTGACTATTTAGAGTTGCTAGATGCCTCTGGACGAGTATTAAGGGAAGATAAACGCGGGCATATAAGTGCTAGCGCACAAAACATTTTAAAACGCTTAAATATTGATGAAGGTCGTTGGTTGTACATGGCCTGTAAGTTTGAAGATTGTTTTAGTTCATTTGTGGGCAGTGAACACAGTATACGAATGATATGTGAGCAGCTGAAATATGAACGGCCTTCTGGGCTGGCCACAAGCAGGCGAATGTTTCATTAATACTTTAACGAATTAGTCTTCAATTTCAATTGAAGCAGCTTACTCTGTTTTAGGTGTGTGGCATAATTTCCATTTTACTGGGTACTTGGAAAAATTATGTTTCGCGTCGTTATTGCTTTAATTTTTATGCAGCTTACTGCTTGCAGTCTATCCCCTTCAATTAAATCCAAGCCAGTTACATTAACGTTTAGTGAGCCTAAGAAAATTCAATTTCAAGGTAAGGGTGCCGGAGCAGGCATTGCGTTAATGAGTACAATGGGCCCAATGGGCATTGCATTAGGGGCGGCCATAGATGAAGGTATTGCTAAGAATATTCGAAAAGCCATTGAGCAAGAGCAAGCAGATATTCAAAGCCAGATAAAAAAGCAAATTTCACTCCAGCTTGAACAGCATGGCTATTCAGTACTCCTTGCCTCAGAAAAATTGGCTTACCCTAAAATAGTCATCAAGCGTTTTGGATTTAAGGTGACCAATGGCAGTACCGATGCCACTGCCGCTGAATGGGATATCGAGTTACAGGCTGGGTCTGGCATTAAAACTACCCTGAATTACCCCAAAGATTTTAAAAAAGACGAAATTAATACCTACGTGCTGGCGGATCTCAAGAATGACGGTAAGTTAGGGTTGAAGCTGTTGCTGGGCAGTCTAGTGCCCGTGTTGGATGAAGTTGCTTTGAGGCTTAGTTTGAAGTGATAAATTTTAATGAATGCTGCCTTCAAGTAAGTCTTTTACAAGACTAATAAAAGAAGCGACGCCATAATCAACACGCTGGTAAGCATGCACCTGCTTTTTATAAAAATATTTTTCAAATCACGACACAATGACAAAATAAATAAGAGCTAGGATACTAGCTTGATTGAAAATGTCTTTAAGGGAATAGATAAATAATTGTGGAATTTTGCATATGCTGAAAATTGAAAACTCTGAGCTAAGATTGTTTGTGGCCCAGCTTAGTTATACCTTTTGGTCATTGGCTATGGCTGTTATTGCCTTGATTTTAATGGGGAATTCCAGTCCAGGTAATTATGCATGGAACACGATCCTGATCATTTTTACACTATCGACATTTGTGCCTTTTACAATAAAAGCGGTGCGGCCTGAATCTGAATTTAATACGAACCTAGAACGCTTTATGAGACTGCCCAAAGAGCCAACTGGGTTTAATTACCCTAACGTTATGGAGTTTATTGGCTCAGCAGGTGGAATTTCTTTTTGCTTTACGGCCGCTATTTACGTTATTGCGGGTGTTGACCCTCAAGGGTGGGGCTGGCTTTATGCTGGTGCTATTGGTTTGTTAATTCTAGTGTTACTCATGTTTGCTGGCATGACGATCGTGCGGCTCGTTTGGCTCACAATAGGGGTGCCTAAACTACAGTTGTGCAACTTTTTAGCGGGCTCTGCGTTAGCGGCAGTGGGGTTTTCTGTGCTTATAATCTTCCTTCAAGTGGGTTTGCTTGCAGGAAGTGAGATGGCAAAAGTGATTATTAAGCCCTAAAACGACAAAAACCACCCTAAGGTGGCTTTTGCAGAACAATTACGTCATGTTTTTCACCAGCAACCTGGGAGGGAACGCATAACGTGTATATGCGCTGAATTATGGCACCCGATCTTTAAATGTCAACCTTGGTGGCACTTGCTAACCAGGATAAGGAAAACATGAAACATTATATCTCAGAGGCCAGGTTAAATAGCTATAAAACCATATTAAAACTAAAGGATGAAGACCAGATCCTGCGTGCCTATTATTGGAATAAAGCCCTGTGTGGTGCCAACTATCCTGACACAGGGGGCCAGCTATGCAGGCATTGGAAGTTACCCTTAGAAATGCTCTCAATGAGGCTGTAAAGTCCCACCAGGGAGGGATCTACGTAGGTGATGATTGGTGGTTTGAGCATATAGCAACAGCGATTCAGGACCGTAAAATAAAGAAAATGAGTGCCGAAAAGCGTAAAAAGTGGCTAAAGCCTGACGGTACCAGAAGGAAGCAGAGCTTTGCAGAACAATCGGTACTGGGTATAAGCCGAGCCCTAATGAGAGAAGGGCGTATTCCTTTATTACATGATGATGTAATCAGTCGGCTGACTTTCGGTTATTGGGTGGCAGTATTAGGTGAGGAATATGAAGATGTAACGAATAAGCGTTTATTATGGCCAAATTTATTAAAGGTGGCCTTTTCTAATACACCTAATGCCCCTAAGCGGGCCAGAATTGAGGCTGCTCTCAAGCGAATCAAAGAGTTGCGCAATCGAATGTCTCATCACGAACCCATCTGGAAGTTTTACAAGCCTGCCGCCAATGGGGAGCTTGATTACAGTCAACCAATATATGGGCTCAAAACGAGTATTCATATGTTAGAAAGGGCTTATGACGAGATTTTGGAGGTTGTTCGCTGGATGTCTGAAGCCAGGTACCAAAGTTTCATTGACGGAAAATTAGACATTGAATTCAGAAAATTATGCTCCATCGATGGTTTTTATGGCTTTGTGAATCCAAGTGCAATTAAAAATCAGGTGGTAAGGTCTAGGCTGAAACGTGACCTGTATGGCAGGATTCACGATGTGAAGTCTGGAAGTGTTGTAGGTGTTACACGGAACTCTAAAACAATATGCGTGCTGGGTGTGAACGAGCCAGGTATAAAATAGGTAGGGGTATTTTTTACATGGTGAGAAGAGCATGCTTAAAAACTGAAACCTGTGCTGAGATTGTAGCTTCATGCTCTGTAGTGACCTGCCTGGGATAGCGACAAGTGTATTCCGTCTATAAGTGATAATAATTAATCTGACATGCACAAGGCATGTGGCCACCTCTGAATTTGTTAAGAGCCCCATTCCCCGTTCAATTTAGTACCGTTTACACGGGCTGATGATCTTGTTCATGGCGTCAACTTGTTCTTGTTGGAATTTTTGCGAGCGCGCTAACGCGTCCTTCTTCTGCTTGGGCGACATGTGATCGTAATTACCGTTCTTCTCACGTTCGTTCATTTCTTTTTTTGATTTCTCAATCGCCATTATTTTTTCTCCTGAGATTCAAATTTTTCCTATGGTTCGCAAAAATGTGCGACATGATTTTCATATTTTTAAAAGTATTAAAGTGGCTGGGAATCGCAATTTCTGAAAGCCATCGCTGGGATACCCCCTAGCCCCCCCCCTTCCTTGTACGTACATGTTAAGCACGTGCTCGCAATGTATTACGTGTGGATGAATATTGGTGTTTTAGGGACAGATTTCCGGCCAAGTAGTTCGGAAGTCCCATGAACACTGGGTTTAAATCTCCTAGAACTAGGAGATATAACACTTTGCGTGAATGAAATTGGTGTTTTATCCATGCCAAGTTCAGATGAACGCCGTGATTTCCAT
>MAAA01025573.1_pt1 | contig 20248 bp, 12 predicted proteins | sample 1115971 | NCBI WGS metagenome assembly MAAA01 (sample SAMN04961123, study PRJNA320927) | seawater metagenome | isolation source: sample BD02T6 sea water enriched with oil for 6 days | place: USA:Gulf of Mexico | collected 2013-07-27 | reverse complement strand
CCCAGTGACCGCATCGACAAATTACAAAACCTACTCAATGCCATTACCTCAAGTATCATGAGCATTGAAAAAGGGGCTGAAAATTTTGCTCGAGAAAACCCTTACTTAATGGACCATTATCAACGCAGCGTAGAGCGCTATTTGAACCCATCCGATAAACTGGCCGCCATGGAACAAGGCTCCAAGCTGATGCTTGCGTCTTCACCTACTGAGCACCACAATTTATTTGGCATGACCTATCGTTATATGCGCTATTTAACGCTGCGTAAACGTATATCTTCTACAACAATTGGCCATTACAGCCGCCTAGCTGAAGTCGAAGTGCCCAGTGGCAAACTTATTGAACGCCAGGCAGATGAAAAACGTAAAAAATTCCAAAAATGGCTTCAAGCCCCGGATAAAATTCGTTATGACGACGAACTTAACAAGCTATGGAAGAACTATTGCCAGAAAAATGAAGAACGCACAGAGACACGCGGCTCAATTTCTAGCCTATTCTTTGGCGAACCTGAAGATAACTATCAGAAGTCCAAACAAGATTTCAGCTTTTATTTAGGCTTATACCTGTTTAATCGGTGGAAATCGGACGCCGACGTAAATTTTGCAGAGCTCATTAATTACCTACAAAATGAACAACAGAACCGTTATTTATTGGTTCAAGATGACTTAGTTGATAGCCAATCAATACTAAACTTCATTAAAAAGAAAGATCACAAACTAGCCAACTTCATCTTCAGCAAGCTCGATTATGATACTCAGGCACTGTTAGCTGAATACCAATCAGATCCTAAAGATGCATTATTAACAGGACTTACAGAATGTCTAAATAACATCATCAGTGGTGAGATTGTCCCTGAAGACGTAAGCAGCAGCATAAGTTTGAATACACACACCCAACAGCTGCTTAACAGCGTGGCCAGTGGCTCAAATGAAGTTAATCGCCGCATCCTTGAAGATGCACTTGCTCCTTATTTACGTGTTAAGAATAGCAATGAGTCTACTAATAAAGCGGATGCAACAGTATTGGATGCGATATTAACCGATGATTTACGTAACGACTTCATCAGCATCAGCCAAAACCTTATTATGTTTGGCAAGCTTTACGATTTCGTCATCAATAATTTGGTGAAAATCGCCAAAGAAGCGAAAGAAACTCACAACTTATCATTCCAAGCGGTGAATGATTTAATTAGCAAGGGGCTGGAGCACACCAATCAATTAAGCATTGCACAAGATCACAAGGAAGAATTTGCCAACTGGTTTAAATACTTCATTGCCTCCAGTCAAAGAGGTGAATTCTTAACTCAAGTTGAAGAATGGAAAAAGAACAGCTTCCCACGTATTAGTGACACTCTGTTCGTAATCATCACTTTCTTCTTCGAAAAGTTATTACCCGAATATTATCAATCAAATCAGGGGCAAAATTATAACGGCCGAATCAATCCATACAGCATTGGCCGCAAAAAAGATTTTTGGAACCGCTTAACCATCGCCTACTTTGACCTTCTTATTCAAGATGTCATTGACGGTGTTAAGAGGAAAAAAACCACCAAAGCACGTGCATTTGTTGATCGCTTTTTTAATGATTTTGAAGAAATCAATGATCACCTAATGACTTCTGATCCGGTTCAGTTCCCGGGATTCAGGGGCTCCATTGAAAAAGCGTTGAGCAATGACATTACCCCCTGTGGTGTCATTACTGGATTTGCCACGATCAAAATAGGCAATGAAAGTCGCCGTGTAGGCACATTAATATCTAACTTGGACTTCCAAGCTGGCGCTTTTGACATGGCCAGTGCCGAGAAATTTTGTAAACTTATGGTGGAATGTGCTCGCCACAACTACCCTATTGTTTGTTTTGTTTCTTCAGGTGGAATGCAAACCAAAGAAGGGGCATCTGCACTATTCTCCATGTCTGTTGTGAATGATCGTATTACACGTTTTGTGCGTGATAACGACCTACCGGTTGTCGTATTTGGCTACGGCGACTGTACCGGCGGCGCACAAGCCAGCTTCGTAACACATCCACTTGTGCAAAGTTTTTACTTCTCTGGTACCAACATGCCATTCGCTGGACAAATAGTTGTACCATCTTACTTGCCGTCGACGGCAACTCTATCAAATTATTTATCTACCAATTTAGACAGCATGGTAGATTTGGTGAAACACCCGTTTGTTAACGATTTAGATACACAACTACGAGCCATAGACCCAACCATCCCCGTAGCACATAGAAGTGTTGACGAGGTTCTTGCGCGCATACTTAAAGGCTTTGTAACCCCTGAAAAAGCCCAGGCTGCTGAACTGGACAACATCATTGAAGATAAAATATTTAAGAAAGTCGAAAAAGTTTTGGTTCACGCACGAGGCTGCACCGCTGAAAAACTAGTCCGCAAGGCAAAAGAAAATAACATTAAAGTGGTACTGGTACAGTCTGACCCAGACATGAACAGCACGGCCGCTGACTTATTAGACGATAACGACACTCTAGTCTGCATTGGCGGTAACACACCCGATGAAAGCTACCTGAACGCTCAAAGTGTGATTAGAATTGCAGAATTGGAGAAAGTAGATTCTCTACACCCAGGTATTGGCTTCCTATCTGAGAGCTCTCAATTTGCAGCTTATTGTGGCAACCATAACATTAACTTCATTGGTCCAAAGGTCTCCTCTATGGAAACCATGGGCAATAAGTCCAATGCTATCAATACCGCGTTAAATGCTGATGTACCCGTTGTACCCGGCTCTCTAGGCACGCTTACCACATCTGCAATGGCAGCTAAAGTAGCGGATGAAATTGGCTACCCTATCATTCTAAAAGCTGTTCACGGTGGTGGCGGCAAAGGCATTCAGGTAGTTGAAAATCCTGCCGACATTCATGAGTTATTCCACTTAATCTCTACTGAAGCACGCAGTGCATTTGGTAGTGGTGATATTTACCTTGAAAAGTTTGTGACGTCTTTACGCCATATCGAAGTTCAGATCTTGCGAGACAACCATGGTAATACCCGAATTTTAGGATTACGAGATTGCTCAGTTCAAAGGAACAATCAAAAAATCATAGAAGAGTCCGCGTCTTGCGCACTGCCTAAGCATTTAGAAGAAAAAGTGTACGCGTTTGCGGAAAGACTTGCTGATGAAGTAGATTATAATGGTGCAGGTACGGTTGAATTCATTTACAACCTTGATGTAAATGACGTGTATTTCATGGAAATGAACACACGCTTACAAGTAGAGCACCCAGTTACTGAATTTGTAACCGGTATCGATATCGTAAGTGAGCAATTCAATATCGCCAGCGGTGGCTCAATTAGCGATATGAAGGTCAAGCAAAAAGGCTATGCGCTTGAAGTTAGAATTAACGCTGAAAAAGGTGTTATTCAAGGTGATGATATTAATTTCTTGCCTAATGCAGGCAAGATTACTAAGTGCGTATTACCGAAAGATAAGAATATTCAACTAATTAAGTCTATAGATAGCGATAAAGAAGTAACACCATTCTATGACAGTATGGTAGTGCAGATTATTTGCAACGGTAAAGATCGAAACGATACCATTGCCAAAATGCTTAAATATTTGGATAAAGTTGTCATCGAAGGTGTCAGCACTAACATCCCGCTTCTTAAAGGAATCCTTAAAGATGAGACATTCATTAATGGTGTGTATGACACTAATTACTTACCCAAATACCTAAAGCGTATTGACCAGACTCAATTAGTTAAGGACATGGAAATAAACGCAGGTTTAAGTGATCAAAATGTAACACGCGAATCTTTGGCCATCGAAGGCTCCAGTGAATTGAAAGTATTGGCCCCTGCCAGTTCAATTTTTTACAGCTCCTCGTCGCCAAGTGAACCTTCATATGTAAAAGAGGGTGATATTGTCTCAATTGACCAGACCTTATGCTTAATGGAAGCCATGAAAATGTTTAGCCCCTTAAGCCTTAAGTCATTTAATGCCCAGGGCAACACTCTTTATGACGCTGAAGTACAATATCAAATTGTGCGTATTCATAATGCAGAGGGCCAGCAAGTTAATCACGGTGATTTATTATTCGTAATTAAACCTGTAATGCACTAAAACCCCACCCCTTTGACCACTTGGTTGAAGGGGTTTATCACCCTTCCCCATCAACCCCCTTGCAACACACCACCTAATTTAGAACTGTTTGAGCAATCTTGTGTCCAACCATTATATAAAGCCAAATTGTTTTCACATGTAAATCTAGCAAGCATGAGCTATTATGCTGCTTATTTTAGAAACATTGGGCCAAAGCATTTAATTGCACAAGTTAAGTGCTATAAATACTTATAAACTTGTGTTTTTAATATAGTCACCATTCAAAAAGGGATCCTCGTTATATGTTGCGCCACCTATTACTATTTAGTGCCATTGCCTGTTATTCACTTGCTTCTCTTTCCAGTATTGACCCGGTAAAAACACTTGAACCGGCCGCAGAACACGCACTAACCAATCGTGCCGTCGTGCATCACTTATACCAACATCATTACTCAAGAAAATATTTAAACGATGAATTCTCTGAAAAAGTATACAAGCGTTACTTAGACATACTGGATAATACCCGCTCATACTTCACTGCACCTGATATCAAAGAGTTTGAGGCAACCCGCCTTACATTAGATGATGCCATTAAGACCAATGACTTAGATCCTGCATTCCTTATCTACAACCGTTATCGTCAACGCGCCATTGAGCGCTTAGATTATGCTTTAGCAATCATTGACAAAGGAATTGTAAGCTTTGACTTCACTAAAAATGAAAGTCTAGATTTGGACAGAGAGAAAGCATCTTGGGCCGAAAACAGCTCTGATCTTGATCAACTTTGGCGTAAACGCATTAAAAACACAGTACTTAACCTAAAGCTTGCCGGTAAAAAAGACCCTGCCATAAAAGAATTACTAATTAAGCGTTACGACAGCCAGTTAAATAGAATTAAACAAATCAATTCCGAAGATGCATTTCAATCCTATATGAATGCCATCACCTACACATTCGATCCGCACACCCAATACATGTCACCAAGAAACAGTGAAAACTTTAATATAAATATGAGCCTGTCTTTACAAGGTATCGGCGCCGTATTACGCAGTGAAAATGAAAATACCATCGTAGAGCGATTAGTCAGCGGCGGACCAGCCAATAAAGCAGGCCAACTAAAACCAAGCGATAATATTGTTGGCGTTGCCCAAGGTCAAAAAGAGATGGTTGATGTGATAGGTTGGCGCCTAGATGAAGTAGTGGACTTAATTCGTGGCCCTAAAGACAGTACCGTTCGATTGAGCATTGTTTCGGGCAGCGGACAAACTGAGACCCATAAGGTCATCTCCATTGTACGAGATGAAGTAAAACTTGAAGATAGAGCCGCTCAAAGTGAAATTTTAGAAATCAAACGCGATGACCGCTCCTATAAAGTGGGCGTAATTGATATTCCGGCTTTTTATGCTGACTTTGAAGCTAAAAATGCAAATGACCCCAATTACCGAAGTACCACCCGTGATGTCAGTACCTTAATTAAAGGACTTCAAAAAGACAATATTGACGGCTTAATAATAGACCTTAGAAATAATGGCGGCGGCTCCTTAGCCGAAGTAAACAACTTAGTGGGGTTGTTCATCCCTCAAGGCCCCACTGTTCAAGTTCATTATAGCTTTGGACATACACAGGTGTTAGCCGATAAAGACCCAGCACAGCTATTTAAAGGTCCGCTGGTAGTCTTAACCAATCGCTTAAGTGCCAGTGCTTCTGAAATATTTGCAGGTGCCATTCAAGACTATGGCCGAGGTTTAGTTGTAGGCAGTCAAACCTTTGGCAAAGGAACAGTACAAACCCTTATCCCACTCTTTCGCGGTCAATTAAAGGTGACTAACGCTAAGTTCTATCGTATTTCAGGAGAGAGTACGCAGCACAGAGGTGTCATTCCAGACATCCTTTACCCAGAAATATACGACACTGATAAAATTGGCGAGAGCGCATTAGAAGAGGCTCTACCATGGGACAAAATCAAAGCGTCTAAATATACGTCAGAAACGGATATTACAAAATTATTACCCGCAGTGCTGGAGCAGCACAATAAGCGGATTGATAACGACCCTGATTTTGCCTATTTAAATGAACAAGTGGTTTTCTTAAAAGAATTAAGAGGCGACACCACTATTTCGTTAAACAGTAAAACCCGTGAAACAGAGCGTAAAGCAATGGAAAGCCGCCGACTTGGATTAGAAAATAAACGTCGCATTGCTAAGGGCTTAGAGCCTTTAAAAGAGCTAACAGAAGATAGCGATGAGAAATCAGGCGATGATGAAGACAAAGAAAAAGACAGCTCTCAGGATGCATTACTGCACGAAGGTGGTGAAATCCTTGTGGACTTTATGCTTTCAGAGCCCAGCTCATCATTAGTAAAACTAAAATAAAGTAAAGATACCCGTGCCGTTAAGCACGGGTATCTTCATAAAGCCCCCTCACTATCTTTGACTCATACTCGCCAAACAACAATCAACACACCTCTAAGCCTTACCTTTAATAATGTCTGCATCCATTACCATCAAGGCCAATGATTTAGACATAAACTCCCTATAATATAAAACAGCCACCACTAAACTAGTCGCCAACATAAACAGTACTGGATGTGCAAACCAAGCGATAACTGCCATGGAAAAATAATAAGCCCTTAAACCGTAGTTAAAGCTGTGACCTGCTTGATCCAACACCTTAGCGGTAGATTTAGCATATTCTTTACGCTGACTTAAATTAAACTCTTCCTGACTGGGCAAAGGTGCCGCACCTAACAGCACACTGGCAAAGCCATACTGTCTTAACGACCACGTAAAAGTAAAGAATGCGTAAGCCATAATTGCTACCATAACAATAAGCTTAATCTGCCCAAAATCTTGTTCAATCGATTGGGGTAAAAGGGCCAGCTCAAAATCACGTGTTAACACGGTTAAAATTGCTGCAATAATAATCATCGTCGTAGAAGCGAAAAAATTTACATTTCTTTCTATATTTGAAAGTAATGCTGCATCCGCCACACGATTATCTCGCACCATCATACGGTCCATCCACCACACTCGATGCACACACATAATTGAAGCTAAACAATGCGTACGTTTAGCCATATACTTTGCAAATGCCGTATAAAAAAACCACGTCAATAAAAAAAACAATAATGCCACATGATTCCAAGTAGAATGAGCCAAAATACCTTGATCCATTAAAGAGCCTTATTTTAAAAAGTTGATTACATCGCGATCGTTCATGGCTTTATTGATAATTTCAGATAGCAAGCCATTCATGTATTTTTCATTAAACGCCTCACTTGGTGCTATGGCTACATCTTGGGAACGATTCGCTGAAAATCGCTTTTTGAAACTTGACCCACCACGACTCACCAACATGGAAATTTCTGCTTCTAACTTCACGCGGCTCACCCAACTTTCATCTGGAGTTGAATAACGTAACTTATCTATTTGCAAAGTAAGTCTAGTGAAGGGCTCATTTCCCTTTTGCATCTTTACACCCTGTGCTAGCATCGCTTTTTGAATCGACTTACCCAGAGACTGAACCAAAGGTAATTTAAAGGCGATCTCACCCTCTTTTTTCGCATTTCTATAACCCAATAACAGGGTGTTTTCTCGATTATCCGCAACCAAAAGCTCTATAGGCGTGACCAATCCATTTAGTTGCGAAAAGGACAATAATGGAAGTACCTGTACTTTTTGCGGTGCTAAAGCGCAAGCGGTTAAACAGGAAAACAACACGATATAAAAAACATTTTTCATTAAAAAGCTCCTCCAAGTTGAACATATGCAGTATTAGAACCTAGGGTATTCAAACCTTTTGCTAACCCCAAGCGAAACCGTAAATTTAAATTATAAACCAATGTTGTATCTAGAACCGCCTCGGCACCTATGGAGGAATATACATCGCCCATACTTTCACCCTCATCCCACACCATGGCATTATCATTGAATGTCCGTACTGACCAGCCACTAAACCCCACTGGAGGAGACATTAGATTTTTATCGATCCAGGAGAAAGGTAGCCGATACTCAATATTATATAACAGAGCATTTTCACCAGCTAACTGCCCAATGCCTTCATTGAACCCCCTTAAAGCATATTGACGCTGTTTAAGTTGGATACCAGGCCCGATATAAACATCACTGCGCTCCCCTCCCAACCTAAAGGGAGAATTACTCGAAAATCCAACACCCAAAAACAGACGCTGGGCAAGTGTATGACCTATGTTGTTCGTTTGATAATGTCGAGTATTTACACTTAAAACTTGACCTGTATACAAAGAGTTATCTGCTTGTTCTGCGCTCTCTAGAGACATATTCCATTGCCATCCGTCACTGGCTCCCCCCGTATTTAAAGAGGATGTTAGCCCATCATAAATAACGCCTATGGCTAACCAATTGTCATCTATTTTCATACCAATTTTTTCATGATTTTTATCTATTAAAAATTCTGAATGACTATTAATTATTGCAACATATGGAAAAATATTATTAGAAACACTTAATACTGGTTTCATATAAGCGCTGAACCACTGAGTATTATATTCACTTACACCATCAATTCCTGAAGAGCCTAAGTTTTTCTGAAGCCCTAAGATCCAACGTCCATTATAAGTATAGTTAAATTTAATCAGTCCTTTTTCATGTTGTTTCTCATACGTTAACTGCGCCACATATTGATGATTATTCAAAGCATCCTGACCACTCGTAAAAAACCCCACCTCCGTTAAATTATCCTGTGCTAAATAAACAGGAAACCAGTATTTAGGCAGCAAACTAGGTAGCGGATTGTAATTTTTATCGTCAACTAAAGATGGCTCAATTATTGATATAGACTGTGAATCTGTAAAGTTTGAAGGATACAGTTTTGGATAAGGCTTCAACTCAACTGACGTTACTTTATAACCAGACGCTTCATATGACAGTGCAAAAGCATTTTTAGATGAGGATAGTGCCAATTGTTTGAAGCCCCCGACACTGTGACTTAACCTAAGTTTTTTAGTGCCATCCACGTTAATACTGTATATTTCCGATTGACCCAACTGGCTTTGAATAAAATATACTTTATTCGAAAATAGAACAGGTTGATGTTTTAATTCGCTATCGGTAGTAATTGCTGCCCACTTGCCCTCTCTCCATAAATACAACTCCCAGGGTTTAGATGAAAATTTAATGCTCGCTACGATATCTCCCGACTCATTCACATCAAAAGAAGATACAACGTCAGCCATGCCACCTCGCCAAATATTTTCAACAACCTGACCTTTTGAATTTAAGCGTTCCAGCACTGCTATACCCTGTTCGTATCGTAGCGCCACTATTCGTTGTGAGGTTTGCCATTTAGCCAGCCGATATCGAGCACAATGGGTTAATCGTAATAAATCCCCCTTTTGCACAGTATAAAGATCATAATACAACGCATGCTGACCACAGTTTTCAAGCTGGCTAACTAATACACGTCCATCCTTATTCACATCCACACTGGCCAGAGAATTAAGAGGCAGCACAGATCTCTCTACACCTTTATCATAATGGTACAAATTAGCGCCTTTATTAGCATCTATTGCCGAGTACCAAAAATCTTGTTTATTACCTTTAGCAATAAACCCATAATGTAGGTGGTTATTTGATATTGATTTAACGCTACTTGATTGCAGCTTGGCTATACGTTGCAGCTGAGGTGAAAATTTTCCATTTAAGTAATTTTGAAAATCTGGCCACAGTTGCTCAAGACTTTTCCCGGTGATTAACATCGGATTGGAATTCACTTGGTAAGGCAGTAAATTGTCACTGTAATTATTAATGAGTTGGTTAATGGCTTGCTTGCCATAGACATCCTCGATAAATCGAAAAAAATATACGCCATATAAATAGGCTGTATTATAAGGCCAATCGTGGGGGTTAATCGTATTGATTCTAGATATGGGCTTTATACCTGAAAGCACTTCTTGACGCATAATCATCTTGAACGCATCAGACTGCCCTCGCCCAATGCCTTTAGCATCATCGGTTTCCATATAGGTTGCGAGCCCTTCTTGAAACCAGTTAGGGTGCAAAGCGTTAGGAAACAGCAACAGATAGCGCCCCAAAATTGAACGCAGCATTAACGGAAAATCCAATGCCTTATCTGTATGCAGTATATGGGTGTATTCATGATGAATGAGCATCTTTAGCCAATCATCAAAAACCAAAAGCTCACCTTGTGTTGGTGGCTGCATGAACAGTGCCATGGCATTATTAGGGATGGGGCTCGCAAACCCATTAGCTTGGTCAAATTCATCCAATAAAATAACATGGGTTTTATTAACTGGCCGCCAATTAAAAAACTCTGACAGATCTTGATGACTTTGTTCTGCCAAATAATCTACTTTGCCTACATAGCGTTTAAGGCTTGGCGGGTAGTGAATTAAAAAGTGCTCACCTACATGTGTTTTCCAATTAAGGCTAGGGTCGGCACCATAGCTATTACCCGCTCCCAGAAGGAGCACACACAGCAATATTCGATTAAACATTGGACTCGGCACGAATAAATACCCATTCATTAGTCTTTGAAAGCGCTTCACTGAATGAGTAACCGGCGACATCAAATTTTTTGATACCTTCAATTTTCTTAATACGGTTTTTTATCACGTAGGCGGCCATCATGCCTCTGGCCTTTTTTGCATAAAAGCTAATTATTTTATATTGGCCGTTTTTTTGATCTTTAAAAACGGGCGTAATTATTTGTGCTTTCAGTATTTTCTTATTTACAGCCTTAAAATACTCATTGGACGCCAAGTTTAGCAATACACCCTTGTCATTAAGCTGTTCATTAAGCTTATCGGTAATAATATCACCCCAAAACTCATATAAATTTTTACCCCTGACATTAGGGTATTTTGTTCCCATTTCTAATCTATAAGCCTGCATTAGGTCTAAAGGCTTTAACAAACCATATAATCCCGAAAGCATTCGCAGGTGTTGTTGTGCAAATTTCATATCACTTTTACTTAAGGCATAAGCATCCAAACCGGTATACACATCGCCTTTAAAAGCATAGACGGCAGGCCTTGAATTATCAGCAGTAAAGGGTTGCTGCCAATGCTGGAATCGAGTGGTATTTAAATGAGCAAGCTTGTCACTTAGGCCCATTAAGTTAGCTATCTCCTTTGGCGCCAATTCTTTAATTTGATCAATAAGCTCCTGGGCATCATCCAAAAAATCTGGCTGGGTAAATTCATCCGTTGGTAAAGGACTTTCATAATCTAAGGTTTTTGCAGGGGATACCAACATCAACATGATTTAATTCCTGAATAGTTCAAACTAACAGCTTGGGAGCTATATGGTTATGTATTTTAATGTCCATATTGTATCGACTCACGTACGCCGACTAAAGCAATAGAACAAATTAATTATATTGTGCATCTGCCCCCTCCCCGCTTATTCATGAGCAATATTTAACCATTTAACACTAATTGAATAACACAGCTAAAAACTTGTTTGTAAAGACAACCAAAATGCCCCACTGTATTCGCGAGATCCCTGCTATAGGACATTGTCATGGAACTATTTTTACTTGCGGTTATCACCTGTTTTACCAGTGCATTCGCAGCCATGCTAGGCCAGGGAGGGGGGCTAATGCTCATGGCCGTACTTCCCGGATTCGTACCAGCATCCGCCCTTATAGGCATTCATTCCGTTGTACAAGCCAGTAGCAATGGCAGCCGTGCCTATCTTTCCCATAAACATATTAACTGGCCCATCATATGGCCTGTGGCTACCGGCATCGTGATCGGTGCCGCCACAATACTGCCCCTTATCCCGTTACTTAACTGGCAATGGATGCAGGGCGTTATTGCGGTTTACATTTTATGGCTTACCTGGGGAAAGCTCATCTCAGCTCCAAAGCTTTTTACATCCAAATTCACATTCAAGCACATACTAATCCACCCCTTTATTAGACTTGGCATACTTCAAGGCAGCCTTGGTATGGCATTAGGAGCAACTGGCCCCTTAGGCAACGCCCTACTACTATCAAAGGGATTGAGTAAAGACGGCATTGTGGCTAACAATTCTGTCATCATGCTTGTAAGTCATCTCGTTAAAATACTATTTTTTAGCATTTTAGGAGTACAGCTTTTAAATCATGCTTTATTACTTCTAAGCTTGTGCCTAGCCGCAATTATCGGTTCAATCATTGGTAGTCGCTTTCGCAATCGCTTACCTGAGAAAATCTTTTTTCCATTATTTAAAGGCCTATTAACACTGCTAGCTCTGCGAATGCTTTTTTTAGCCTTTTATTAATACAACAGACTTGGCAAGCCCACTGTTTTTAGTTAGTCTCAATTGACTTTAGATAACGGTATAAAAATGAACACTCACGCGCTCATTAATTGCTTTGATCAATTAGTTGGTAGTACTCAGAAGCTGTGTAATAGCTTTACCCTGCAGGGCAACCCCCACTGGCTTCCTTTAACGGATACGGAGCAATTACAACGCATAAGTTCTTTGCAGAAAGCCAAAAGTATCTATCAGGATTATTGGTATCAAGATGGTCAAGACGGTCGAGAAACGCGTAGCTGCTTTGGTTTAATTAGTGCCAATGACGCACAAATCCAAGAGGCCCTTTTAATTAATAAATTAAAAGAACACCTTAAGCACCAAGTGAAGACACTGCAAAAAGACCATAAACAACAATGGTTAGAACTTAAAGGCGCACTGGCCTTGCGTCATTGTTCTTTGCGTGAAAGCTTACATTTTACCGGCCTAAGCCGCCTTCACCTTAAACAAACGTGGCGCCATATTCCCGTCATAGAACGCATCCCTTGCCGAGTTGGTTTTAATTGGTACAGTTCAGGTCGCAGCATCCAAAAAATCAGCGTAGAGGAAGCCTATGAAGCACTTAGCAAAATGGATACCTCAAGTTTACACATTCAAACCCAACTTCAGCAGGTGGGAAAGCTTGCACATAATACCCGCTTGGCAAAAATTCAAAACCTAGCCCCCACAATGCGTGCTAATCTATTTTATAAGGACAACCAACTTCCTGAGCGTCAAGCCATGAACATATCATTGCCCATATTGTTTAAAAACACAGATAACAAACCCCTACCCAATCATAACGAACCTGAGCTAGTGCCGCCTTTAAGCCGAAAGCGCGCCGTTCGTAGTGATCGCACTATAGAAGATCAGCCGTTTTTACCCAGTATTCGTGTGCATAGGTACAGCTAAAGAGCATGGATATCTTTGGGCACAGAGGCGCTAAGGGCATGGCAATGGAAAACAGCCTGCAAGGTTTTGTGCTGGCAGCAAGCCTTGGCATTAGTAAGTTTGAATTGGATGTACGCTTAAGCAGTGACAATCAACTTATGGTGGTACACGACGAGAAACTACTTCGACTCACCAATAACTCACTTTTAGTGAGTAAAAGCACTGCACACACGTTATCACAAACGTTATTAAAGGGTACTCAAGAAGGCATCCCTACTCTTGAACAAATAGTCGTCGCCTGCCCTAGTGTGAGCCACTGGCAATTTGAAATTAAAACGCTCAGCACAAATGCTAACTTTGTAGCTCCAATGAAACAGTTGATCGAAAAATATCAATTACAAGATAAGGTCACCATCACCAGCAAACACATAGGCACCTTAGAGATATTCAAACATAATCTAGAACATATAAAGCGAGGTTATGTACAAGAACGACCGAGGCCCAATGGCATTAAAACGGCGATTAAACTTAACTGTCACATGCTGGCACTCAACAAAAAATTAGCCCATAGAAAATACATAAAAAAAGCGCAAGAACAAGGCTTGCATGTAAGCGTGTGGACGGTAAATTTGCCCGAAGAAATGCAACGATTCTCCCACCTAGAAGTAGACAGCATTATCAGTGACATTCCAAAACTGGCTATGGATATTTTAAAATAGACATATTGAAAGATAACTCGCCCCTGAATACCAATTCAGAGGCTATCTTGTTTTCTTTAAAACATATCTTTAAATGAATGACTTTGAGGTAACTTAATTTTATTCTCAAAGCCAGGCATGGACAACGTTTCATCATTTAATTCAATTTTAGATTCATCAATCATTTCTTCACCAAAGCGATATATAACCTGCAGATCCCCTTTACTGGCTGATTCATCGTAAGCATTTGCTTGCTGGCGTGTGACTTCACGTTTTGCTTTGTAAACCAGCATTGCATCATGGCCATAACGTTTAGCCAGCATTTTTTCGACTACATTGGGCGACAAAACGGTAGCGGTTGCATTATTACCACCAAACCCCTTTGAGTTTAAAAATGCCACCTCCCAATCTTTCACAGCTCTTGTTTTATCTTGCAGACAAATATCCAGTCGATCTTGATTTACATCTTCGGCCACTTTTTTTACGGTTTTAATGCCCGGTAAGATGCCATGTTTAAACACACCTAAACTGGACATTAACTGGTCTGCACTGGCAGGCGCAAGAGAATGCCCAATGTAAGACTTAACCGCCGTAATAGGCCAATCTTTAATTGAAAACGCCTCTGCCACGGTATCAAAAATATTTGACTCAGTGACTCTATTTTGGGGGGTGCTTGAACCATGAGCTTGTACAAAACTACGTTTTTGTACCGCTTCATCCCCTAACATGGCTCTCGCCGCAGCAACGGCTTTGGCCATAGTGACGTAATTACCCGCGCCAGGAGATGATATGGACTTCTTAAAACCATCAGCGTTAACAAAGACATCCGTCACGGAACCATGAATATCTGCCCCCAGCTCCAACGCCAATTCGTCATCCATTAATACGATATATTGACTGGACTCGGCCATAGTGAAACCACAGTTTTCGCCAAATGGGCGACTGGGTTTACGAAAATCGGCCTCATCACTGCTATCTAACTTTTTTAAAGCTTCTTCATGAGCTAGCGCACTCATAGTGGCATAACCGTCTATGATTTCTGGTGTAATAGGTGCTTCACTATTGCCCACTACCACCACTCGTCGACGACCGCTGTTAATGTCTTCTATACCCGCACGTAAATTATATAAGAAACTGGCACATGCCCCCGTTATCGCCCCTGTTGATCCAATACTGCCCAACACATACGCATTAATAAAATCAGCAGGCATGCTGTTCATACCAAGTGGACACTGCTTGGTGGTTACCCGACTCCCTTTAAGACGTGATTTAAGCATCCCCCCAAAACCTAAGTCATCTAACTGGCTCATGGCGTTACTGGAGTAAACCGCCACTTCATCAGGTTGCACGGCATCCTTTATTTCATCCCAAGGAATACCAATTGAATTAATGGCGTCACTTGCCCCTACAATCGCCATTTGTAGAGCGCGTGGATGAAAACGTGATTTATAGTGCGCGCCTGGGTCAAAACCCGAAGGTAATTGACCTGCTGATTTTACAATCGATTCACGGTAACTGTCGGCTTTAACATTAAGCTCACCGTTAAACGTAACTTTTACCTGTTTGTTGTCAAGCTCACTCACTTGCCAATGACTGGGCACCGGATTTGGCAATTGCTTTTTAGGCAGTGTAAATTCAAGGTCGACATTGGATGCATTGGTAAGATCCATATTTTGCTGCCAATGAACCGCATCCACATCAAAATACTGGTTTTCTATGCGACGCACTAACGTGCGATCAAGAATGATAGTGGCCAGTTTTTCATCGATACTTGCCAAGCTAAATACTTGGCCATGCCCATTTTGATACTGTCCATTGTTAAGTTTCAACATTCCCATCAATACCGCTAAGTCTGCTAAGGTTTGCTGCCGCAGCTCCACTGGCAAGCTCTCAATCACCATCCTGTGATAACTATGGTGAAAAGAACTACGCCCTGCAGAATTGTAACCACCAAAACCCACTATCACTGGCAAACGATTCATCCACTGCTTCCTTAATTAATTCATAACGCAAACCGTCAACCTTTAACGGTTAGCTTTTGAAATCAGTTTAAGAACTAATCTGCTGGCCATCATTGCCATTTTGGCCAGCATTCAAGCTATTCTAGCCATCACAGCTAATTTGGACATTTAAAGGCCTATATTTCCTGTTTAGAGAGCCGTAGGGACTGGCTTTTAGGCATTTAGGCCACCTATAATGCCATTATGGCCAAACAATAACGGATATTAAATTTAAGCCGTTCCAACACCTTACGTCAGGTCATCAAGGCGAATTATGAACAACATTACGTTTTTCTTGTGTGACCAGATGCTTGCCACCAGTGTCTCACTACCCATAGAGATGCTTAAGGCGGCTGAAAGTGCCGCCCACGTTGAGAGCCGCTTAGCACTGCCCTTATGTATTCAATCGGTAGGATTAGACTTAGAAAAGGTAAGAACTGGAGCCGGTTTTGATATCAGCCCAGATAAAGTCATCGAAGACATCACTCGAACAGACATCATCTTTCTGCCTGCACTATGGCGTCACCCTAAGCCTGGCTTGCGGAAAAATAAACGATTACTTAATTGGCTACGATACCACCAACAACAAGGCACCATAATTTGCAGTGTCGGTACTGGAGTATGCTTTCTGGCAGAGTCTGATTTACTCGATCACAAACCCGCTACGACCCACTGGTATTACTTTGATCGATTTCAAAAGGATTACCCAAAAGTTCAATTGAAGCGCCAATATTTTATTGTCCAAGCTGGAAACTTATACAGCGCTGCAAGCGTTAACTCACTAGCCGATTTAACCGTGCATCTTATTGCACGCATCTACAACAAACTTATCGCCCTACACGTGGAGAGGCACTTCTCCCATGAGATACGCCGCTCGTATAAAAACATCAGTTTCATTGATGAACAAAGCAATCATCCAGACGAGGATATTGTGCAAACACAAGTCTGGTTAAAAGATAATTTTAATCACAGCATTGTATTTAGTGAGGTTGCGAAGAAATTTGACATGAGTGTAAGAAGTTTTAATCGACGTTTTAAAAATGCCACCAACGTGACCCCACTACATTACCTGCAACAAATCCGCATAGAAACCGCAAAGGATCTATTAAAAACCAGTAATTTAGCTTTGGGAGAAATTGCTGAACATGTGGGGTATCAAGATTTAGCACATTTTAATCGTTTGTTTAAACGCTTATTAAGCACCACACCCACTCAATACAGAGCAATGGTCCGGGCAAAACTATTCAGTTTGGAGTAATGCTTCATTTTTTAGCTCACGCTAGGTAAATTCAAAAACAACCCCAAGCTGCTTATTCAAGCATTCATAAACCGTTCTAAATTCAAAAGGCTTGGCGATAACATCATCAAAACCGGCTTGCTGGTAACGGTTATAATCAGCCTCCAATACCGCACCAGATACAGCAATGCATTTAGGCTGATGATGCATTTTAAGTATATGCGCTAAAGCTTCTAGACCCGTCATAATAGGCATTTCATTGTCCATGAAAATAATGTCAATTCTATGATCATGTAAACGCTCAATGGCTTTTTCACCATCACACGCTTCATGCACTTCTATGCCCGCTTCTTGTAGTAGTTCAACCAAAACAAGCCTATTGCTACTTTCATCATCGACTACTAGGGCCACCACATGCTGACCTGGGGCTAGTTTACCGAGAAACTTTTCTTGGCATTGACTTTCACTATCTTGCCCTTGCAGTTTAAGCTTAAATTCGAAACATGCCCCATTATTGGGGCTTGAAGTTACCAGAATATTGCCTCCCATTAACTGCACATGTTTTTGAGCAATAGATAAGCCCAATCCTGTTCCTCCAAATTTAACACCCGCTTCCTTTTGCACAAATGGTTTGAATATATCCTTTATTTCCAGCTTTGAGATACCCATGCCACTATCTGTTACTTCAAACTGATACTCATTAGTATTGGATTCAAACACCGATAATTTCACAAAACCTTTGCTAGTGAATTTTATTGCATTAGAAATAAGATTCAGCAGTACTTGGCGAACCTTTTTAGCATCCATCACTACAGACAAGCCATCCATCAAATCATAGTTTAATTGCCATTCCAGTCCTTTTTTGATACACCTTAATTTAAACATATTACATATATCGTCAATAAATTTTGATAGCAAAACAGTTTGAACATCCAACTCCAACAAACCGGATTCTATCTTGGACATATCTAGCACATCATTAATTAGATCTAAAAGATGTACTCCGCTGTCGGTAATATATTGCACGTACTGTGCTTGCTCACTGCTTAAAGGACGTTTACTGTCCGCCTGCAGTAATTGACTAAACCCTAAGATTGAATTCATAGGGGTTCTAATTTCATGGCTCATACTGGCAAGAAATTCACTTTTTGCTTGGGAATGTCGACTGGCAATTTCACTGGCCACTTTAAGCTCTTGAGTGCGCTCACTTACTACACGCTCCAATTCAATTGTATTGGAGCGACTGGCCAACAACTGCATTAAAGTCTTTACAAAAAGATTAAGAGTGCGCTCATGCCATATATTAAAGAAATCAGCTTCTTCATGGAAAGAGACGAGCATACTCCCTCCTCCACTCACACCATCTAGATAGGCGCACAACATATAGCATTTCTGGCCATTTATATTAACCACTTGTATCTGGCCTGATGTGCTTTTTTTAAAGTTTTCAAACTGCATTTCTAGGCCATCCTGCTCACTCTGAATAAAAGAAGGCAATAGATCATCGCATCCTGCGGCATTAAATTCAGAGTCTACCGACACCTGAGCTTCAACTACCAGTTTCTGATTTTTCTCTTCATACAAAGCACAGTATTCAAATTTTTCATGGCGTACTAAAATACGTAAAGCATCACTTATCAGTTCTAATTCATCATGAGCGCTTAGACCAGCTTCCACCAATAGATTAAGCGCATTTAAGGAGGCATACAAAGAAGACTGAAGTTCATTTTGCATCATTACGTTCATTTGAGGTTTATTCATTATTGGATAAAAACTCAGCTAACGTTCCTACCGTACTTTTTACTTCACTAAAGGTCTCGTGAAGTTTATGCAGGTCTTGTAAAGGAACATTAAATATCTCAGATACGCACTGCGTTTCAGCGACTAAATCATCTGCTTCATCCAAAAAACGCACTACATAACCGACGACTCTCACCACTTCCCAATGAGCCCCTTTATAAATTAAGTCCTGAAGGTCCGTGATTGTTGCAATAGCCTCTTTAGGTAATAGCCATCGAGTCGCCAACCAGCCACCCACTTCACTTGAGTCAACCCCCAACCATTCGCGCTCTTGAGACAAGCGTAACTGATTATTACCTGCCACAAATTTAGGTAATAGCTGATTCATTTCAGCGGGAAAATGATGCACTTGTAATAACTGACCAATGCTATGTAACAAACCAGCAAGATAAGCGCTATTGGCATCGATTCTTGGAATTTTTTTTGCGAGTAACGAAGCGCATTGCGCCGCAGCCAAGGCTTTACACCAATATCCTTGCAATGAAAACTCAGGGCAAGAACGCGTTTTAAACTTAGGCCCCATTAACATTCCCATACACAGGCTACGTACTGTTTGAGCACCCAACACTTTAATCATGGCCTGTTCGACGGTAAAGACTTTACATGGAGAAGAAAAGAAAGCGGAATTGGCTATACTGACAATCCTGGCTGTAATACCAGGCTCAGATTGAATGGCTTGCGCCAAAGAGGGTAAATCAACATCATCATCCATCACTAATTCAAGTAACTGTTCACTGGCCATGGAAGCCGAGGGGATAGTGAGCGTACTTAAGATGGTACTGCGGCGTTTTCTAACGTCCTTTTCATCCATTTACCACCTTCCAAATACATGCCCACCCTACCCTAAACTCTAGTTCAGTCTAGAATTTGAGCAAGCTACATTGGAGGATGGGTAGACGGTGTATTCGCTATTATTTAGGACTTATTCGCTTCTAATTCATCCAATTCTGCTTGTTCCTGCTCAATACGCTTATCCTCAGCTTGCTCTTCGGCTGTTTTTTCAAGAGATAAACCCGACAAGCCACCCGCAGATGAACCTTCACCATCTGTCTCGGCCAATTTAATCCGCAATTTCAAGTTTACCTCCGAGTCTGCATTTTTTATGGCTTCTTTAAGGGATATCTTGCCAGCTTTAAATAGTTTAAATAAAGCCGCATCAAAGGTTTGCATTCCAAGGTTTTCCGACTTAGCCATTATTTCTTTAATGGCATCGGTATCTCCTTTAAAAATTAATTCCTGAATAGTCTTATTACCTAACAATACCTCCACCGCCGCCACGCGTTT
>MAAA01014123.1_pt1 | contig 20297 bp, 5 predicted proteins | sample 1115971 | NCBI WGS metagenome assembly MAAA01 (sample SAMN04961123, study PRJNA320927) | seawater metagenome | isolation source: sample BD02T6 sea water enriched with oil for 6 days | place: USA:Gulf of Mexico | collected 2013-07-27 | reverse complement strand
GCAAAAATACGGACAACACCCCTATTCTTTCCATCTTGATGCTGTAGCGGCACTGGCTAACCCCTTTGGTGAATTGGCAGAGGTGGTTGCTTATTTACATGATGTGGTTGAGGACACAGGTATAACAGTGGAACAAGTGAGTTCAGAGTTCGGAGAATTAGTGGCCACTTGTGTTGCCATGCTGACAGATGAGCCTGGGAAGGACCGTAAAGAGCGTAAAGCTAAAACCTATAGAAAAATGGCATTTGTAACAGGTGAAGAAGAATTAGCCTTAATTGTTAAAGCAGCGGATCGTATATCGAATGTACGTGCCTGTATACAAGATAACCATGAGCGACTATTAGCTGTCTATAAGTCAGAACACCCCGTATTTGTACAGGCCGTTTATAGAGCAGGGTTATGCGAAAGTTTATGGGATGAGCTGAATGCCATAATCAACGCAAACGACTAGCCGTTGGGTGCTAATTAAAATCATAAAAAGGAACATTATGAGCAAAAAAAGCAAAGCATTTTAAAGTAATAGTGGTGGGCAACCCAGGCTTAAAAACAGTGGCAGCTAACAATCCAAAGCAGATGAAGCTAATTAACGTAATGGCGCGGTTGTTAGATGAGGAGCATGAAGTGAACCATTTAGATACGAGAATTAATGTAGGCTTATGAAAACAAAAACATTTTATAGTTTAGTGGAGCTAGAGGTCTTACTTGGTATTGAGCCCAGTCGTTACGAAGATGTATTCGGGCGATATAAGTTCAGAGAAAATATTGACTATTATAGTGTCGATGATACTAAGTACTGGTATTGGCCATATTTAGCTGAGTTGTTTTTAAATGAGCGTATTTTATCTGAAGCGCAGTATCATGAAGTTAGGGTAGCAAGTGAAATTAATAAAGAAAAATCAGTTGAATTACCCGATAACTTTGGTGATTTATGGCTTAAAATTAGTAATGTTTCAAAGCAATCAATTGAAATAGGTTATGAAGCAAGCGGAGTATCCTTCTCTAACCGATTAGTTACTCTAAAAGAAGACGATATACCAGAATTCATAGAATCTGTACTCGACAGCCTAAAAGAAAAGAAAGATAAGGGTGATATATTTAAATCTCAACATGGAGGATTTAAGTTAGGGCTTCGCTATAAGGGTGATAGAGTATATATTGACCTTGAATTCACTCGTGCCACGCCTAAAAAAATTCTATTAAGTGCAGAAATGATTGTAGATTTATTTAGGGTGGCTGACTTCTTTAGAGCGTTTAAGCGTCAATATAATAAAGTTTGAATGTACTGTAAAAGAAATTCGCGAGGGATAATTAAGCGTTATGTTGAAACTAGAAGACATAAAAAATGATACGCAGGTTCGTGGGATCCAATCGAATGAGATTGTTTGAAGCTAGGCGGAGAATAGGAGTGGGCCCTAAATTTGATAAAATTTTTAGTACCCTATGGATGTATGCTACTATTTAACTCTTTAATAAATCAATAATACGCATTTCCCCAATAATAATTAGTTATATTTTAGAAAGAATAGAATAGAAAAGGAATTCAATGTCAGTTCAAATACCCACACCTGGTGCAGTTGTCCAGATTCGCTCAACGCCTTGGAAAGTTCTCAGCATCAAGACTCGCGACAATGGGTTTAACGTAATCTCGTGTAAAGGCATTGCAGGCGTTACTAAGGGTAAAGAGGCGTCATTCGTATTGCAGCTAGAGCCCTCGCTTAAGGTTCTAGAGCCCGCTGAAATATCACTCATAACAGACCAATCCAGTGGCATCATAGATACAAAATTATATCTTGCGGCATCTTTTAGGGCGACGCCGACTACTTCTCGCAAACCTCTAACACTGGGACGTGCAGCGATTGATGATCTCTCGTTTCAGCATATACCTGTTGAGAAGGCTCTTAGGCAGGATCGTGTTCGCCTCTTAATTGCAGATGACGTAGGCTTAGGTAAAACTATGGAAGCGGGACTCATTACTTCAGAGTTAGCCCTACGTGGTCGTGGCGATCGGATCCTAGTGGTAACCACGCGTTCGATGCTTGTGCAGTTTCAAAAGGAATTCTGGACGCGCTTTTCGATCCCGCTTGCTCGTTTGGACAGCGCAGCTATTCGTCGCATGAGAAACAACATTCCCGCGCATTACAACGTCTTTGACCAGTTTGATAGAAGTATTGTCTCGATAGATACCTTAAAAAGGGATAGCCAAATTCGAGCCGCGATAGAAGATTCATACTGGGATCTCATTATTATTGACGAGGCGCATAACTCAGCAGATCGCAGTAAGAACTCCGGAAAAACTGCCCAGCGAGCGAAATTGGCGCAGTTATTAGCACGCAAAGCAGACTCATTACTACTCCTAACTGCAACACCCCACGATGGTTCGCCAGAGAGTTTCGCTAGTCTGATCCGCATGCTCGACCCAACTCGAGTGCCGGATGTTGAAAAGCTCAAACGTGAAGATATCGAAGACCTTGTTATACGTCGTTTTAGAAGCACCCCAGAGGTAATGGAGGCTATCAATGACAAAACGCTGGCTCGACATTTACTGCAACAAGATTTCGAGCTTAGCCGAGAAGAAGAGGCTGTCTATAACTCGATTTCTGAGTTGAGCCTCGACCTTGATGATGAGCAGAAATCGAATAAGGCGATTGATCTGTTTAGGACAACCCTCGCTAAGTCAATCTTCTCCAGCCCAGAAGCCTGCCGGCAATCCTTGGAGGGTCGTATCAAGCGCATCCATGCGGGTACGGCTCGTGGAACAGCCTCAGACGTAGTAAAACTTGAGTCGCTACTTGACCAAGTCAAACTGGTTGATACACCCTCCTTCTATAAATACCGCAAGCTCCTTGAATTGTTCAGTGAACTCAAATGGAATGGAAAGAAAGCTCGAGACCGATTTGTCATTTTCTCCGAACGCATCGCAACCGTTAGCTGGCTAATGGAGCGGCTTAAACAGGATTTAGGGCTTACTGACGAGCAGATTGGCCGTGTTGATGGCGGCAGCGTGGATGCCGATGGTAAAACGCAGCAGTTACTGGAGGATTTTGGGCAAAAGAAGTCAGCGCTGCGTATTCTAATTTGTTCAGACATGGCATCAGAAGGTTTGAACCTACACTACCAATGTCATCGTTTAATCCACTTTGATTTGCCATGGTCTCTGCTCCGCTTTCAGCAGCGTAACGGGCGTATCGATCGCTATGGTCAGGATAGACATCCCGAAATTTATTATTTTGTTGCAGCGACTACGCACCCGAAGATTCGTCAAATGTGGGTGCTCGATAAGCTCGTTGAGAAGGATGAAGCAGCCCGGCAAGGTGTGGGTGATCCAGCCGTATTCTTGAATGCAGGTGATGTGGACTCAGAAGAGGCACAAGTTGCCGAGTTTATCGCTGGCGGAAAGGGTGCTGAGGCACTTGATCAGTTCATGGATAAAAATTTGTCAACAGCGACTGAGCACCATGATTCTTTAGATGAGTTTGATTTACTATTCGGTGACTATTCAGGCGCCCCAAGTGGTCCTGCGCCAGTGGACAGCACTCCCGAGCCAGAACCACCGCGCCTTTACCCCGACACATTCTCTTACGCCAGTAAGATGCTCAATAAACTAGGCGATCCGACGCTAGGGCTATTTAATGCGTTGCCTTCAATAGCCGAAGATGATCGTTATATTCGATTTAGCTTGCCGGATGATATGCGCGCCACCGGTACACTAGGGTACTCACGCAAGCGAGATGTAGACGAACGCTTTATGCCAGTCGAGGCGCTACCGCCTAGCGAAAATATTGAGCTGACAGATAATGTCGATCTTATAAATCGCGCAATCGATAGGGCAAAGTCCGAAGAACGCGCATGGCCGGCCATTCAATTCCTTTGGGAGGGGCACCCCTTATTACAATGGTTCGCTGAGCAGGCTGACACTTTCTTTCCAGACCATAGTGCTCCTGTCGCTTCTCTTGCTGGCAAACTCAATCCAGATGAGGTGGTGCTTATCCTTCACGGTGCAATACCAAACGCCAAGGGCGCACCCGTGGTGGACAGTTGGTTGGCTGTATCCGTTAAACAGGGAAACATCGAAACAGAAGAGATTAACGATTTTATCGAACGTGTCGGCCTTGATCGCGATATCCCGTCCAAGCCCGTTGATAATCCAGAGCAGTATCGGGGTGCCGTTCGCCAAGCTGTTGATCACTTCCAGACCTTATTAGTGACGCTTCGCAAGGAGCGCGCAGTCGAAATAGAGCAAAGTTTGGACGAAGTTCTGGGTAGGCTCTCAAGCCTGGAGAAACAATTTGTTTCGCAACTCGATCTCAAGTTTGAAGCCGGCGAGGGTGAAACCTTGCCTCGAAGAAGCAGGCGCGAAATGCGTTTAGATAAACAGAAAACAGAGATAAGCCAGTTGTTTGATGATTGGTCACAGTGGTTCGAAGAGACGCGGCGCATGGTCGATGATCCGAATCCTTACGTCGATGTGCGTGCAGTATTTGTGGGGTAGATGATGGATTTAACAGGAATTGAAAACGAAGCGGAATTTTTCCCAGCGGGCACATTATCAGACGTTTTAGAAGTTGAGCTTCAAGATATTACAGGCCGATGGTCGCGTGAACTCGAAGGGGCTAATCCCGTCACCCGATTAAGCGGCTCAGCGGACGCGTATCTTCGTCTCTATCGGCAGTTGCTAAACACCACTGATAAGAACCTCCGAAACGAATTATATAGTCAAAGCTTAGCTCTGGTATCGACTGCGCTCGGCTATGAGGTAAAGCGCTCCAGCGAAGTTCTTGCGTTCGACGCAGGGTCTCTCGCCCGTGTTATGAATAAAACGTTTGACGCGGACGGCAAACAGGCACTTTGGATAATAGAAACACCTGCGCCTGCAGCCGGCGAAGAGCAGGCGGATCCGCTGGGTCAAAACTTTGATCGCGAGCAGTATCACAGCGATGAGCAAGGGCATGCTGAGCTTGAAAAAACGGTAGAAGAGTTATTAGCTGACGGTGTTTTTAGTCTTCCTGATGCGCCTCGCTATGTACTGGTAGCAGGGGCTTCCCAATGGGTGTTAGTTGATCACCGCAAATGGCCGGCGCGCTCCGTATTAAGGTTTGATCTGCAAGAGATCTTCTCTCGACAAGACAGGGATACCTTCCGAGTCATGGCTTGCCTTGTCGCAAGGGAGGCTCGAGTCCCCGCCACTGGGATCCCAATCGCTGACCGGCTAGAGGAAGAAGCTCAGCGCAATGCCAATGCGGTTACCACATCACTCAAGCGCACCGTGCGAGATGCGATCGAGATTCTTGGCCAAGAAGTGCTTGATGTAACTGGAGGCAAGTTCCCAACCGGACCGAAAAGAGGTGTTTGGATTGACGGCCCAACACTTTCACTCGAGTGTCTGCGCTACATGTACCGGTTGCTTTTCTTACTGTATGCAGAATCTAATCCACGTCTGCGAATTCTTGATCTGAAAGATCCTCTCTACGCCAGTGGCTATTCAATGGAGGCGCTGCGAGATTTAGAATCTGTTCGCCTGCGCACGCCTCAAGAAAAAAATGGTTCGTATCTTTGGGATAGCCTGCAACAGGTGCTGACGCTTCTCTATTCGGGGGAAAACCATGTACTTAAATTACCCGCGGTCAAAGTCTCGCTACTAGACCCAGAAAGTACACCGCTACTTAACTCCGTGTCACTTCGCAACGAGGCAGTACAGAAAATAATTCGCCAGCTTTCATTGCGTTCATCGAAAAAAAATACAGGTCGAATTTCTTATTCCAAATTGGGTATCGGTCAACTAGGTGCGGTTTATGAGACGCTCATTTCATTCACAGGCACAGTCGCCAAAGAAGATTTGATTGAGCTAAAAGGCGACAGCAAAGATCGCGCAGCGGTCGAAACTGGTGCTGCAGATGATACTGGTTACGAAACTAACAACGCTGAAGTGGATGAAGAAGTAGAAAGTCGAGTGGACAAAGTGGATCTGCTGGCGCCCACTTATTTCGTGACACGCCGTCGTATCGCTGAATTCAACCCAGAGGCTGTGGTCTTCGAAGGTACCCAGGCTAAGATTTACCTAAAGGGCTCCTTTACTTATCGCCTTTCTGGGCGCGATCGAGAGAAGACAGCCGCCTACTACACACCGGAGCCACTAGCGCGTTTATTGGTAAAACATCTGTTGATGGAACGTTGCAAGGATCTAGCAGCAGATGAAATTTTAGAGCTCAAAATACTCGAACCTGCCATGGGCTCGGCTGCTTTTCTAGTTGAAACCACCAACCAATTGACTGATTTATACCTCGAGCGAAAACAAGTTGAAGTCGGGCGGGTGATCCCGCAAGAAGAAATTCTGCTTGAGAAACAAAAAGTACGATCCTATATTGCTGACCGTAACTGTTTTGGTGTGGATCTGAACCCAACAGCTGTTGAATTAGGGGCGATCTCGCTCTGGCTTAATGGTCTGCACAAAAGTGATTTCTCCCCTTGGTTCGGCGATCAGCTACATGCGGGCAACTCACTGATAGGTGCCCGACGCGCTGTTTACCCAGCAACGCAGCTTAAAGGTTCGACCGCGGACTTGTGGTTTAAAAATCCACCAATGGAGATAGGTTGGAAAGAGGAGCGACCGGAAAACACAGTCTATCAATGGCTACTTCCCGCTGGGGATATGGCTGCCTTTGAAAAGGACAAATCGATCAAAGAGTTTGCTGGCGATCACCAAGCGCGAATCAAAGCTTGGAGAGCTGGTGGATTTTTCAAACCACTTGAGTCACATGAAATTAATCTCGTGAAGCGCCTAACAAATGTCGCAGATGAACTATTCGAAATCGTGGCGGCTGAGATAGCGCGAACGCGCGATGCAGCGAATGATGAAATTACCCTGTGGCCTGATAAATCAATGTCAGGCGCAAAGGGGGTCAGTTACCAAAAAAAGGAGGTCCTGAACCAGCGCCTGTTAGGCGAGGATCATGCGCACAATACCTTACCCTTTAAACGCCTTAAAACAGCCATGGATGCTTGGTGTGCACTATGGCTTTGGCCTATCGACAAAGCTGATAAACTGCCTTCTCGACAAGAGTTTCTGGAGGGCATGCGTATTCTGCTAGAAGGCGGCTTCTCGGTTGATGGCTCACTCAGTGCGGGCGCAGAGGATGACTTTGCCGTCGTGATGGGGGACCTCTTCGAACAGCAGGTGCCTGAGCCTGCTGCGAAATACAATGTTGGCTTGTTCCAAGAAACGAATGTGGAAGCCTTTATCGAGGAGTACGACTGGTTGCAAGTTGCGACCGAGGTAGCTAACGAAACACGTTTTGTTCATTACGACCTAATTTTTGCGGATATTCTCAAAGTACGAGGTGGCTTTGATTTGATTATTGGTAACCCGCCTTGGGCAAGGCAAGTAATTGGTGAGTCAGATATGATAGTAGATCTAGATCCAAAGTATTTCGGGTTAAGCGCAAGTGATGCTAGGTCAATACTCCCCAAACTATTAAATACAAACAAGTCATACAAGAAAGAATACTTGGAAGACTATGTTAAGGCGAAAGGAATTGCTAAATTTTCAAGCTCTCCATACATGAGACCCTACACAGGTTATGTTCAGAACATATACAGGCTATTTATAGACCTTTCCTTTACGCTGATTTCGTCTAAAGGCGCTGTTGGTCTTATTCATCAGGATGGGCATTTAATTGATCCCAAAGGCGGAGAGTTTAGATCAATTTGGTATTCGCGGATAGTTAAACATTTTGAATTTCTTAATAGAATGCCGGACAAGCTTTTTTCTGGTATTGGTCCAGAAAAACGTTTCTCAGTAAATATATATCGCGGGGCAGAAAAAGAAATTATCGCTTTCGACAGTATGTCTACAGCATTTACTGTTCAACAAATCGAAGAAACTTTAAAATTAGATCCAAAATCCACACATCCAATACCAGCTCGAAAGAATGAGAGTGGACAATGGAGCACAGCTACTCATCCTTCAAGATTGATAAGGATCGACGAAAATCGTTTGAAGTTAATTTCTTCAGTTACAGATGGCGACTCAAAAAACTGGAGAACCTGTAAATTTCTGAAAGTTTTTTCATCAACGCAGCTATCAGTCATCGAGAAGTTTTCTCATTTGACTACTTTAAAAGAAAGTATCAAAAACTGGGAAGCTGACAGCTTTTGGTCGGAAGTTAACGCCACTAGGGATCTAGGATACATTAAAAAAATCACATCAACACCGAGTGAGTATAAGGATGTTATTCTTACAGGCCCCATGATTTACGTTGGCGATTCGCTTTCGAAAACATCTATTAGTGGTAAGTCAAATAGGGATTATGCAACGATTGAGCTTAATATCGTTGATCCGGATACATATATACCTAGGAGTAATTTCAAATATCTTGTTTCGGATAGTGTTTACCAAAAACAACTTGCTAAGGTAAATTGGGATACCAAGTCCCACAAAGACTTCTACAGGTTAGCGTGTAGAAATATGGTAGCTCTTGATAGTGAAAGAAGTCTTATTTCTGCTATTATTCCGCCACAAGTAGGGCATATCAGCACCGTTACATCATTTGCTTTTCAAGATATAAAACATCTTTTAAATGCATCGGCGATGTTTTTCTCATTGCCCTATGATTATCTAGTAAAGGCATATGGCTTAAGTCATATTATAAAATCAGTAGTTAGTAGTATGCCTTGGGTTGAAGTATCAGAAACATGTCTTACTTATGTGCTAGCTTTATCGAACATAAATAAAAACTATCATAATTTAGTTAATCTTAGTAAAGATTATTTTACGCCAATTAAATCATGCTTCAGTGATCGATCTTATAACGAGGAAGTTGAAAGGTTTAATTCCTCTGCAGGAATTGATGGTTTTAAAAGCTATTTATCGAGAAGAAATGCACTGGTTTGTATTGATGTATTAGTCGCAAAAGCGCTAGGTATGACACTGGAAGAGTTATGTTCTATCTATAAGCAGACGTTTTCTACCATGCAGGATAATGAGAAATCTACATACTTCGATTCGACAGGAAAAATAGTTTGGAGCAATTACGTCGGATTACCCGGTGTTGGCTATTTGCATGACGGTAAAAAGCCTACTGCTAAAACATGGCTTCAGATTCTTCAAAATGATGACAGCCTTACTTGTGACAAAGACATTCCAGGACTAGGTATAGTAAACGTTACCTATACAAGGCCATTTATTACTTGCGATCGCATAGGGGACTACAAACGGGCCTGGGCGCATTTCGAAAAGCTTGAGCAAGAGGGGCAGTTATGAATCCAATCTTGCTGGGTCGGCATGTTGAACAAGGCTTACGAGAGCTCGTTCATTCAACACTGAATACCACGAATTCAGGTTTTGAAGGGTCGGTTGAGCGATTCTTAAATAATCCCAACCACTTTATGAAGGGGCCATGGGTAACCGTCGATCTTCCGTTCAAAAATATTGAAGACACTAACGGGAATTGGACACAGCCCTTCCCGCAGATTCCGTTAAAATTCGCACCTTATATTCATCAAGCTAAAGCCTTTCAGCGCTTAACAGCAGAAAAGCCACTCTCCACTCTGGTAGCGACAGGTACCGGCTCCGGTAAAACTGAGGCCTATCTCTGGCCGATTCTAGATTATTGCCGCCAGCACAGTGATAAACCGGGTATCAAAGCTATTTTGATCTACCCCATGAACGCCTTGGCGACGGACCAGGCGCGGCGTGTCGCAGCCGCGATTACTGGTAACCCAGCCCTTAATGGCATTCGTGCAGGTATCTATGCCGATGCCGAGCCGCGGCATGCCAGTGACGTGGTTACCCCTGATTCATTGATTACGCGTCGTGAAGCGCTACGACAGAATCCCCCAGATATTCTTTTAACCAACTACAAGATGTTGGATTATCTTTTGCTACGCGGCGATGACTTGCCTCTGTGGTCGAAGAACGGTAAAGAGACGCTTCAATTTCTTGTAGTGGATGAGATGCATACCTTTGATGGGGCGCAGGGTTCTGATTTGGCACTGCTTATTCGCCGCGTCAAACACCGTGTAGATATGCCGAAAGATCACCTTATCTGTGTCGGCTCTTCAGCGACCTTGGGCTCGGGCGACGATGCCGTAGTAGATCTGATTTCCTATGCGGAAACGATTTTCGGTGAGCGCTTTCTTGGTGATGCGGTGGTTCGCGAAACGCGGGTATCGGCTAGCGATGAGCTCAAAAGTATCGAACATTTTGATACGCCAGACCCTAAGGCGGTGCTAGATGCACTGAAAGCAGCCGAAACCGGTTCGCAAACTGCAGCAGTTCAAATTTTGGCAACCTGCTTGTTTAACGATAAAGATGATGCGGACTTTGCGCCGCTTTATGCATCTTTGCCGGACAGTGCGGCGTTCCGATTAACACTTGGCCGCGTAATTAAAGAGCACTGGATCGGGCAGCGGCTAATTGAAGCCATCGACCAGCACGCTGGCCCAATTAGTATGGATGATCTAAGCGTATCGTTAGCTCAAGCAAAGCCGCTTCGAAAGTGGAGCGACGAAGCGGTACATGGCTTGGCAGAGTTGTTAGTGTCTTTGATCAGTTGGGCGCGCAGAGGTCAGCCTGAAGCCCTAAGACCGCTTTTTAGTCTTCGCATTCAGGTTTGGCTGCGCGAAATGGCGCGTATGGTAGCGAGCCTGCCTTACTTTGAAGACCAGCGACTTGTCCCTAGCGACCTTCACCACGCAGATGATTTAGACGCTGACCAGTTAGAAGGAAAACTGCCCATTGTGAATTGTCAGCGCTGTGGTTCAACCGCTCACATAGGGCGTGAGAGCGTCGGGTCTGCTTCGTATCACGCTCCACTCGATGTTATTTATAATGAATTTTTCGATGGATCTAGCGCTGATAAGTTGCGACTGTTCTACACCGACAAACTTTCGCTACGGGCTAAAAATGCGGCCAATCAATTAGTTTTTCCAGGGCTGATGAACCCTGATACCCTTGAGTTTGATCGCGATGAGCGCCAGCTCGATCGCACAGACGGTAAGATCCCTGTATGGATGTATACGCCAGCTACCGATGGCCAAGTGGATCGTACCTGCCCAGCCTGTGGTAATGCGCAAGGGCTGGTTCTTTTCGGTCTTCGTGCGACCAGAATGACAGCAGCGGTTAGTTCAATTCTTTTTACCTCTGAACAAAACGAAGAAAACGCGGCAGATAAACCTCGCTTTTTATTATTCTCAGATTCAGTCCAAGACGCTGCCCAGCGGGGTGCTGTCACTGAAGTGCGTAATACTCAGTCGGTAATACAAAAGGCCTTATACGGCGCACTAAGCAACAACGCGGGTGATCAAACAGTTGCTTCACTTTTTTCGGATTTACCTAAAGTATTGCATGCGGATATGGGCGCTGATCGATTTACCGCACTTTTTATACCGCGTGATCTTACCTGGCGGCGTGCGTATCAAGAGTTGGTCAACGCCGATAAACCGATTGAGTCTCGTGATCTTCTGGAGGGTGTTGAGTGGCGCTTTGGCTGGTCAATCTTTGAGGATCTCACCTACAAATCGCACCTGCTAAGTTCGTTGGAAGGGCACGGGATAGCAAGTGCAGATATTGCGATTGAGCAACTGGGTGAAACTGCTGAGAAGTTTGGTAAGCAGCTAAAGAATGAATTTTCGGATATCAAGGATATTGGCTCAGTACAACTCTGCCAATTTATCTTTGGTGTTCTGCAGCGGCTTCGTAAACAAGGCTCCGTAGCTCACCCTTATATTGTGCGAGCAATTGAAAAATCTCATCGCGATGGAAGATTGGCTGGGTTCGCGGCGGGGATAACCTTACTACGTCTAAAGGGGGTGATGCCAGCATTGACTCCGAGGAATGGACTGGCCCCTAGGCCCGTGTCGCTTCGCGGAGGATTGGCGCATTTCGACAATATAAACAGTGACGCCTTGACCAACTGGTTTAGAGACTGGCTGAATCGGTCGCTGTTTCGTGATGCGTTTTCGCTTGCACACCCACGCGATATCTATCAGCGACTGTTTGACCGTTTAGTGGATGATGGCTGGTTGCTGGGGATCTCACGAGAGGGTGATGATGATTCTCGTCCTCGCGGTTATTTGCTCGATTCTGTTCGAATTAATGTAAGCACCGACGTATCACAGTTTGCCTGTGACTGCTGTAATCGGCGAGAAGTTGCATTGAATGGAAATACGCCTTGGATAGATGGAATGAAATGTTCGCGTTTATCCTGCGAGGGTGTTTTGCGAGCCTTCGATGTAGCCCCTAAAGCCGCTCTTTTGCGAGCATTGAATAGTGATCGTACTCACCGTGTAGTGGCGCGCGAACACACGGGCCTACTGGATACTGACACGCGTCTCTCGATAGAAAAGGGTTTTATCGAAAGCGAGACGACTTGGGCGCCAAACTTAATTTCGGCCACGCCCACACTTGAGATGGGTATTGATATTGGCGACCTGTCTACGCTGCTACTCTGTTCAGTACCGCCGGAAGAGGCTAACTACGTTCAACGCATGGGGCGATCAGGGCGTCGGGACGGAAACGCACTCAATTTAGTATTAGCAAATGCACGGGCACACGATCTGCAATTCTGGGAAGACCCATCGCCAATGCTTAAAGGCGAGGTTAGGGCGCCAGGCGTGTATATCGCGGCTGAATCGGTACTAGTTCGCCAGATAACGGCATTTACGCTGGATGCTTATGTAGCGGCATCAGAGGTCAAAGGTGATTTCGGTAAAGTGAGTGATGTGAGAAAGCGCCGCGAGGCTGGACATACGGCCGGATTCCCTATGGATTGGTTAACCTTCACAACCTCTGAAGGCGAAGTTTTGGCAAAGGCATTTATCGGGCTCCTACCAGATGATGTCCAAGCACAAACCAACCTTGTCGAGCGGCTTAAAAACTTTGTTGTCTCTGACGAACCCAAATCAATGCGCTGGAGTGTGCTTCAAGCGTTCGATGATGCGGACATGGAACGAGCGCGTCTCGTAGATAAACGAGAAGAGCTCACGAAAGAAAAGCGTAAGCTCAAAGCTCGTGAAGCTGAGTTTACCCCGGAGGAGTTCAAGAAGCTTGAAGATGCCATAGAGCAGGACCGGAAAGAGATTAATCGACTGATTCGCAAAGGTATTGATGACGTTCCTGTTATTAAATTCCTCACCGACCGAAGCCGGCTTCCCAACTACGCATTCCCTGAGGAGGGTGTAAAGCTTACCTCGCTTCTGTCCCGTCGAGAAGACAACGCTGCAACTGATAAGGACAATCTATTCTCTGTTGAGTATCAAAGGCCTGCTAGCTCGGCGCTCAGTGAGTTTGCGCTTGGCCAGACGTTCTATGCGAATGGGCGACAGGTCAAAATATCGCGGCTTGATATGTCTTCGGAAGATTTGACGCGTTGGCGGTTCTGTCCAACTTGTTCCCATGTTGAAAATACCACTGTTACCGACAGTCATAGTGAATGTCCCCGCTGCGGCGATGATATGTGGGCCGATGGTGGTTCCGTTCATGAAGTCGTTGAGCTTAAATCGGTACTGGCAATAAGCTCTGAAGAGAAAGCCACTATTCGCGATACCGATCAACGCACGCAAGTGCAGTTCGACCGCTCGATGGTCCCGTACTATGAATCGGCTGACATCACGGCGGCATGGTTGTCGGATGATCAAAAGGCCAGTGCGCCGTTTGGGTATGAGTTGATATCGCGTTGTACATTTCGTGATTTTAACTTCGGTCAGAGAGCTGATGGTCCTGTTGGGCCTCGAATCGCCGGTATTTCTCGATCATCGAGCCCATTCCGAATCTGTCGATACTGCGGAACACACCAGTCTCCATTTCTAGCTGCTGATGAGAAAGGGGAACATCCGCCTTCCTGTCATGTCATCAAGAATAGTGTCGAGCAGCAGTCTGAGTGGCTAAGCCACAGTTTCTTAATGCGAAGCTTTGAAACTGAAGCCATTCGCGTGATTATCCCCGTTGCAGGCGAAGTAGATTATGACGAGATTAAGAGTTTCGTAGCGGCAATTAATCTTGGCATGCGTCGTTATTTTGCTGGCCGTGTAGATCATATTCGCTCGGCAGTTGTGGAGGCTCAAATTGATGGTTTGTCGACCGTGAGGAGTCTATTCCTCTACGACGCGGTGCCGGGCGGTAGTGGCTACCTACGCCAACTAGCCGATAACCCAGGCGCAATGAAAGCTGTTATTGAGAGCGCGTTTGAAGCCCTCGATACTTGTCCTTGCTCTCATGAAGATAAGACCGGCTGTTATCGTTGTGTGAAATCTTACCGATCTCAGTTTGGTGTCGGTGAGCCTGATCGAGATTTAGCGCGGTCTATGATGGAGAGCGTATTAAATCAATGGGATTCTCTGAGCAAGTCGACATCAGCACTGGATGATAAGCTCTCCAATAGTTTGATTCGAAGCGAGCTAGAGTCGTTGTTTTTGGGAGCTCTAAAAAATGCATTCGGCGAGAGTTCACTAACACCAAAAGTTGTGGGCGATGGCACGCGAGGTTTTGTGCTCTCGACAGGTGCGGGCAATCCTATTTGGACGATTGAGCCACAGGTACAATTAAAGAACCGCTTCAAGAAGATGCCACAGAAAGTGGTCGACTTCTTGATGACACCTATTGATCGCTCCCTATCCAAACCGATCGTGATAGAGACAGATGGAATTAAATATCATGCTGACTCTGTGACCAAAGATATTCTCGATCGCATGGAAATGATCCGTTCAGGAGAGGTAATGGTATGGTCGCTGGCATGGCATGATTTACAGCCAAAATCTAAGAAGCCATTCAGTAATCCATTAGCGCCGGAGGCTATGAAACCCGAGTCTGCCGGATCACTCGGAAGAGTCCTATCGCATTTCAAAGCTCACGAGGCCCAAATAAAAAAGGCTCAAACATCAGGCTCATTTGAATTGTTGAGAGAGACGCTCCAAACACCTCTCGCTTTTAACGCGGCAACGGGGATCCTGCTTCGCGGGATTGTCGGCCAAGGCCACCCACCAGAAACAGTTCAAGAGTTTGATGAGCTCAGAGCTGAGAATGCTGATTGGATTAAGTCCAACCCGATGGCTCAAATTGTTCATGATTCCAAGCTGGATCTATATCTGTCGCTTGAGCGTGTTCAGCCGTCGGAATTTGAGCAAACTTTCAACGATATTCGAGTGCTGATTAGATTCAAACATCCTCCCGTACAGAATGAGGCGGAAATCACTGACGGGTTTGTTGAAGCATTTAGAGGACTCTGGCGATCTGTTAATCTCCTGCAAACACTCAATGGCCTGCACATTGAGTTCCCTGGACTCGATACGTTAGACCTGCCGATGTCCAAGACTGATCAACTCGGAGATGCGGAGGCTGATATTGCATGGGCTGAGGTGCGCGTGGAGGTTCTAGATGAATACCACTCTCTTATAGATGCTCTAATAGCGGCACATGTTGAAGCACCTGATGCTATAGGTGAAGAGATCATGGATGGAAACCGAGTGCTTGGCAGTGCCGAGATAGGTTGGACTACTCAAGGACTGTGGGTAACCGATGATGACACGATACAGAAAGACAATGTAATTTATTGGGATTTGACTGCTGAGGCACTTCCGGCGGTTGTCGCGGACATCATTTCGCGTTTGGAAAGCACAGAGGGGAATAACTCATGAATACCGCACAAGGAAAACGCGTTTCGTACGACCAGGGCTGTTTGAGGTCTGTGCGAAAATTACCTGATTCCGTCTCCGGAAAATTCCTAGACGTGATGTCCCGATACATGGATAACCCTGCCGGAAATGGGCTAAACCTTGAATCCGTAGAAGGAAGCAAGGATAAGGCGCTTAAATCACTGCGCCTTGATCAAAATTACCGAGCAATCGCGTTCGAAACCGCAACGGATATTATGTTTGTGCATGTGAATGCTCACGAGAAGGCATATCGTTGGGCAGAAGGACGACGTGTAAAACTCGATAACGCGTCAAACAGAATTCGTATAGTTGAAGAGATTGAGCAATCTCAAGAGTCAGTTGATGTTGATGATTCACCGTCAGGCCTGTTTGCCGCATTCAAAGACAAAAAGCTTAGGTCTCTTGGGGTCGCAGACGAGGCGATCGCTATAGCCCATACGATTGAAACAGAGGAGGAATTGGAGGCATCAGAAGACCGCTTTGACCCGCTAAGTTTCCAAGTACTTTATGCACTTGCTGCTGGATTTAGCGAAGAAGAGGTCTATTCAATTGTGGGAAGCGCAATCGATGATACTGAGAATTCTGGTGATAAAACCTTCGAAGAGCTACTTACTACGGAAGAGAGCCGCCAGACAATATTTACCCCGGAAAGCATCGAAGAGCTTCGTCGATTCTTCGATGGTGAACTCGAAGGATGGCGTGTTTGGCTTCATCCAGTGCAGCGCAAGCTCGCCTACAAGGAGTATAACGGCCCTGCAATGGTTCGCGGTGGTGCTGGAACGGGTAAGACTGTTGTAGCGATGCATAGAGCAAAATATATTGCGGATCAACTAGCGACCGACCCGCAGAGGCAGGGTCAAAAGGTTTTGGTTACGACCTTTACCACTACACTCGCAAAGGATATCGAAGAAAATTTGAAAACCTTATGCCCAGAGCATATGTCGGGATCAACGCCTCGTATTGAGGTGATCAACCTAGACCGCTGGGCAAGTCAGTACTTAAAGAAAAAGCAATTCGATAGGCGAATTGTTACTACCAAAGAAGATCAGGACGAGATTGCTAATCTGTGGTTAGAAGTGTTCGATACCTACACACTCCCTAATCGCTTGACTGAGGAATTCGTTAAAGCAGAGTGGGAGCAGATTATCCAGGCCAAAGGGCTTGACGATTTAAACTCATATCTAAAAGCCTCCCGTGCGGGCCGTGGGACACCAATAAATAGAGCTAAGCGCAAAGATCTCTGGAATATATTTGCTTTGTATCGTGCAAAACTGCTGCAGAGCGGTTTAGTTGAGCGTGATGATGTTTATCGTGAAGCAGTTCCCTTGCTTCTGGGTGAGCCTGGTAAACAGGGTTATGCGACGGTAATCGTCGATGAAGCGCAGGACATGGGAGAGCAGGCGTTCAAACTTATTAGAGCGCTCATACCTGAATCATTGAACGGTGATAAAAATTCAATTTTCATAGTAGGTGATGCACATCAACGAATTTATAACCGTCGTGCGAGTATGTCAGCATGCGGCATCAATATCGTCGGGCGATCACGAAAACTTAGATTGAACTACCGGACGACTCACGAGATACGGGCTTGGGCAGTATCAATTTTGAGGGGCGTACATGTCGACGATCTAAACGATGGAGAAGATAGCCTAGATGGGTACGCCAGCATTGAGCATGGTATCGCACCACAACTCAGCGCTTACGGTTCGGAAGGCGAGGAACTGAATGCCCTTACGCAGTGGGTTAGTGAGCTGCCCAGTGATAAAATTCGCGATTCTGAAATTGGCGTGCTCGCTTTTACCAATAAACAGCTAAGACTGATACAGGAGCAATTTTCCAAAGCCGGTATCGAATCGTTAATTCTAACGAGTGATAAAGCTGACGACCAAAAGAGTGCTGGAGTGCGATTATGTACTATGCATCGCGCGAAAGGTCTTGAATTTAAAGCGGTCGCTATCCCATTTATGTCTTCCGCTCAATTTCCTCCAAAGTGGCTGCTAGACAAAGCGATTGATGAGGCTGATCGAGAGGACTCGGAAGTACAATTCAAATCACTACTGCATGTGGCCGCAACTCGAGCAAAGGCTTTCTTAAGAGTATCTTGGTCGGGAGAGCCTTCAGGATTTGTTAAATTCTGATTAGTGTATACATCCCTTCCAGACCTCCGAAGTAATTCCTAGGAAAATTTTGGTCGCTTGGGGTTGGGATGTATCCACATACTAGGGGTATGGATATTCTGTGGGTTAAGTCTTTGGAATATCCCTGTTAGCAGGCAAACGGTATATTGTAATCCAAACGGCCAACTTGATGTACCAGAGTGTTTAGAAGGTTTTCCACACTGTAAAGTGGAAAAGGGTTCCGCTGAATATTACGAGGGTCAGTCGCTTAATAGCGCTTTAGGATTAAGTAAAAAATGGCCGAGCTAATTTCTAACAAATTTGTCCAATTGACGTTTTTCTCTTCATTTATTCTTGTGCATGGCCTGCGGATTTTTTCACAAAATCCGCTTCAATAACAATGATCTTACACCACTTTAGAGGGCTGTCTTTACAGCAACTAAAGAGGTGCAGTATGGGCTTCTAGCCTCTTTCTATTGTGTGTATATGCCTGAATAATAGACATGTGCATGTAAACAGTATGTACATGTCCATACTGTAAAGGCATACTTTTATGCATATAAAACCGTTAGTGTGTTGATTGTAATACAGGCGGTTATGGCTGAATTCTAGCCGTAGAATTAAAAAGAATAAAAGGACTTAACTTTGAATATTATCGCCCATAGTACTATTACGTATTTGGTAGATGCACTGTTAGCAGACTATCAAAAGCACCGTAGCACCCTAGGTGCTTTTGGTGAATACACCATAGCCGTACCCAGCAAGTCCATAGAGAACTGGCTTACGGCCGAATTTGTAAAGCGTATTGGTATCAGCTCTGGTATCCGGTTTGAATCCTTACACAAGTTATTAAACAGTGCTTTACGACGTGGAACTGATGATTACTCAGGCTTAATAGACAAACGCCAATTATCAGCGGTTCTATTTAAACTACTCTCTGATATTAATGAAAAAGAGATCGACTCCTCCCATGATTTGACCGTGCTTAAAGCCTGGTTGAATAAGCAAAGCCAAGCGCAATCTATTGCCAAACTTTGCCATTCATTGGCGGATACCTTCGAGCTTTATCAAATTTATAGACCTGATTGGCTGGATTCTTGGGCACAGAATAAACAGGTTTTAGACAGTGAAGCAGAGCAGTGGCAGGGTGAGCTATGGCGGTTGATCTGCGCTGAACTACCTGACGGGGCGTTATTACACAGAGAGCAACTAACAAATGCTTTTGAGGCCATAGTTGAAAAATTAGATGGCCATGCTTTTAAAGGATTAAAGCAGTTAGCCATATTCGGTGTGAATCAATTAGATGCAGCCACATTGGCTCAAGTTAAACTGATGAGTGCAGAGTTTCCAGTGAGTTTATTTTGGCAGCCTGCATCGGTATCGTTATTTGGTAGCGAAGCAGAAATAAGCATTAATAAACAATTGGTAGTAGACCAGCAAGCCTATTTTTCAGGACATGAGTTGCTAGCATCCTGGGGTGGCTTATCACGCCAGCAGGCATTGCTGTTTTCTGAGTCGGGTATCGAAATAGAAAGCTCAGCTCGAGTAAACGAGACCACTTCAGACTTAGATAAGCAGGAAAGCATATTAAGCACCGTCCAGACAAAAGTAATATCCAACAGTTACGATCAATCCGAAGTGTATGAGAACTTGGATGGCAGCATAAACATCAGTGCACATTTCTCACGCTTCAGAGAAGTAGAGGGACTGCATGACTATCTATTAGAGCAGTTCATTCAGGATCCATCGCTTAAGCCTCAAGATGTACTGGTACTGTGCCCAGACATTAATGCCTATGCCTCTTACGTGCATGCGGTATTTGAGAATCAGCCTTCCGCTAAAAGCATACCGTTCCAAGTAAGTGGCGTGATTGCCTCAGCCAATGACGTGGCCTCTGTGTTAATGAGCTTGATTGAATTGCCCATGACCCGTTACGAGTTAAGTGGGGTATTGGATTTGTTAAACCAGCCAGTAGTAAAAGCGCGTTTTGCATTAAGTACTGAAGAAGTAGAGCAGATACATGGCTGGTTTAGACAAGCGAATGCTTATTGGGGCTTAGATAAAACAACGTTAACGCAATTAGCATTGCCAGAGTATGACCGTTATACCTTGCAAGCCGCGGTGGATAGAATGGTACTGGGTTTGTCATTAGATGGTGCCGGTATTAAGATTGATGATGAATTGTTATATGGCCTTGAAGGCATCTCTGCTTTGCAATCAGCCACCTTAAGTAAGCTGATTATCTTTATGGATGCATTGTCCCAGTGGCGAGATGTTTGTATCGACGGGCAAGGCGAAGCACATTCTTATACCCCTTCGCAGTGGACCGAGCATCTTAGAGGCTTAACTGAAACCTTCATCGAAGTGCCTTATCAAGAATTGGATAGTTTGAATGCCTGGCATCAATTATTGTCAAGCTTTGAGCAGGGCGTCATAGATGATGACCTTGTCTATAGCTACGCGTTTGTTCGCTCTCAGTTAAATCAAGCAGTGGAAGATTCAGCGGAATCCTCGTTTGCTTATCGATATGGTCGC
>MAAA01014121.1_pt1 | contig 20324 bp, 16 predicted proteins | sample 1115971 | NCBI WGS metagenome assembly MAAA01 (sample SAMN04961123, study PRJNA320927) | seawater metagenome | isolation source: sample BD02T6 sea water enriched with oil for 6 days | place: USA:Gulf of Mexico | collected 2013-07-27 | reverse complement strand
GCTAGGTCACGCATACTTAAGCCCTGCTTATTTCGTGCAGATTTTAACCACTCAAGTAGCTTTTGATATTTCACATTGGTAATTGTCTTTCGCATTGTTCCTATTATCGGTACATGTTATCTTGTACCTGAATTGGGGACATGGATGATATTTTATCTTATTTGCCTTGAGGGATTAAGATCTAATGGTGCCACGCATCCATGTGGTGGAGGCTGGCAAAGGTAAGGCTCTATATGCGCCCTGAGTCGGGCTTTAATTAAATGGAAGGGCGTGGACAATTCAGTATGATAAAAACTAAACAACTCATTGGCATTACAGCCATATCCCTATTAGCTGCTTGCGGTGGAGGAGGCGGTAGCACTGACAGTGATGGTGGCTCCACAGGAAAATCACAAGAAACAGAGATAGGTGTTTTTTTAGACAGCTCAGTAATCAATATGGATTACCAAACTGAAACATTAAGTGGTGCAACAAACTCATCTGGTCAGTATGAATATATTCCTGGTGAAACGGTTACCTTCTCTATTGGAGATTTAACATTCCCAGTAACCAATGCCCAAAGTACTGTTACCCCTATTGATATTGCCAATGCGCAAGATGCTTCTGATACCACTGTATTAAACATGATTCGTTTACTACAAACCTTAGATGCTGATGGTAATCCGGCTAATGGCATAACCATTACTGATGCTGCAAAGGCAGCAGCGACACCAGTAGATTTTACCTCTTTAGAATTTGAATCCTTGTCAGCAGTAACTAATTTAATTTCGAATGCTGGTCAAAATACCGCAACTCAAGATTTAGTCAGTTCACAAGATGCCCTTGCTCACTTTGAAACTGAATTAGAAAAGAATGGCCTAATTGAAGCGCAATATTATCAAGTAAAACTAGATCTACCAAATCCATTTGGTGCATTAAATAAAGTCACTTTAAATGAGGGCGCTATTAGCTTTGAAGAGCTATTCACATCTAATGATGAATCTCTTGATTCATGGTCTTCAACTTATTCAATAGCAACTGATGGTCGAGTAACCATTGGTGGTGTTGATACAGTGGCAAAAAATGCTAATGGTACAGTAATGATCGGTGTTGATACCGATACAGATGATAACGATGTTGGTATTTCAATTTTTACTAAGTTTGATACCTCATTAACGGTTAGTGATTTAGGTAGCCACTTCTACTGTGCCTCACTGGATAGTGAGCCTTATTCTGCTTTCTATAAAATGAGCTTCTATGCCAATGGCCAAGGGGAAGTTAATTCAATTGGTAACTCTGCTGATGAAACGGGTTCTGATAATTTTACGTATAGTATTGATCAAGGCATGTTGAGTGTTACAGGTTCAAATAGCACAGTGAAAGGCGGCATCACAAATGATGCCTCTGTATTGACGCTGACTGAATTTACTGCTGATATGGATGAAGGTATCACCATCTGTGTTAAAGCTTCTACACAAGCTAATAACACCACTCTAGCAGGTACTTATTATGGTGCTCACCTAGATAGTGAGCCTTACACAGCTTTCAATGCCATGAGCTTTGATGGCGCAGGTAATGCCATATCAACTGAGTTAAGTGTTTCAGGTGATGAATCAGATACAGATGTTGAGCTTAGTTATCAAGTTGATAGAACTGGCCAACTTACTTTAGCTGATAGTGTGCTGGGTGCCATTAGCCTTGATGGTAGTGTTGTTATTTATGCTAATACAAATTCAAGTAATGATTTGTCTTTTGGTGTTCTTGTTAAGTCTGAATAATAGATTTACTAATTTAATTATAATGCCCTGCACAGTATTCGCATGCAGGGTAATCTGGGCTAAAGGATCTTGGCCTTCTTATTTGTAGCACTTATCTCACTTAGAATCGCGGTTGTTGGTATTGAGTATTTTAGTCGACTCGACTTTGATGGACTTAATATTATTTTTTTAGGTAAGGCTACCACTACCCAAACATCGTTCAAAATCAAAACACTATCATCTTCAGTATCTTTAATTTTAAATGAATCATTACTTTTAATTGCGATCAAGTGCTTAGCATCAATGGAGTAAGAGCTGGTGTAACTTCCGACACCCAATTTCGCTATAACATTAGCCGATCCTTTATCGGCAAATAATATAAGCAGCATCACAAATGAAATGATTATTAAGGGAGTGTAGAGTGCAAGTTTAGACGAACTTGAGGCGAATGCAGCGCTGGCGCTATATATAAAGAAAATAAACAGCAAAGACAACCATTGTGTGATCTCCCCTTTGTCTAGAAATGCAGTTATTTTTAGGAAAAAAATAAATGAAAATAGTAAAAACGTATAGGAAATGGTTATGGCTGTAAATAATAAAGTGAAGTGTTTGATCTCATTTTTTTTGTTTATGAGTTTTGGTCCTCCATTAATTGTGTAGTGATAAATGGTTGCTACTAAGCAGGTGGAAAAAAATGATGTCGTCAGGTTGATATATTCAGATACCAGTGTTGTTAATGAAATGAAGACTAACAAAGGTACAAAAATAAGAAGGAAGTGATTGATTATAATGTTTTCTCTGGTTTTGTTTTTCCAGTTAAACTCGTCTCCTTTATCGCAATAGCTAATTATTGCTGGTACAAAAATAAAAATCGAAATGGCTCCAATCGAAAGAAATAATGAGTATAGCGCTATAGTAAAAAGAACCTGTGGTGTACTTACAATAGATGAGATTTCATTTCCCAGGCCGACTTTATTTAAATAACTCCATGTAACCCATGCTCCAATAAAAATGCAAATTGTGAATAGTAGTGATAATGTTTTTATCGTAATGTCTAATAGTGTGTTGATCCTGTCTCGCATTGACTTCCCTTTATTGGATGGTTTTAAAGTAAGTTAGTAGTCTTCTAGTCTTTATTGCTATGCCATTGATATGCAAGAGCTTGTTTTACTCTATTTAGTGTTTTGTTGGATAACTTTTTCCCCTTAAGTAGTTGATGGTATTCATTCGATATATTCCTGGTAGCTATTTCGACGACTTGCCCTAATGGATCTATTTTAAATTTACCCGAGTCATATAAGAGGTGAATGTCAGCCCGTAGCAAAATTCCATTGGCAGCAACTTCTGGGCCACCATCTTTAGATGGAATGACATGGGCAGCTTCAATAGTCTCAGGGGTGCTTTCCCCTGATAGGGAGCAGTAACTTTCACAAGCCAGTAATTCATTTCTAAATTTTGACTGATTACGCTTTGTTCTCGTAGTTGTTTCTTTATGCTCTGGGTTTTTTAGGTTTATTTTGTTTGTTTCCCAGTGTCGTTTTCCATTTTCCTTAGGGTCATGGGTGTCAGTCCAAATTAGGGTGCCCCTGTCATTTCCTGTTTCGAATAGGATTATTGACTTACCCCAAGAGACTGAATCGATAGGAATGTGTGTGTTGTTATGTTCTTTGTACTCTATAGTTAATTCTATGTTTCCATTTTCTAGTTGATTTGTTGTGCTTTGTAAATTGTAATTAACCCAGCAATCTTCCTCTTCCCAGTATTCACGTGACGAGTCTATTTTATTTGAACTCTTAAGATTGTTCGGGTCTATATCTAAGTATTCTATAGACTCACTCCAACGAATAATTATTCCTGAGGATATTGATTTGTTGATATTTAATAATTCGTTGTAAGGCTGTGATTTTATGAACTCAGAATAGGACTTTAAAGCAGCCTGAGTATTTCCCCATTTGATATCAAATACCTTTAGTTTATCGATTATGTCACCAATAGTTTGGTCGTTAATATTGTCTGGGTTTACTTCAATGGATAATCTCTTAGGCACCTCTCTTATATAAGTAAGATAATTACTTGCAGATCCAGATGTTAACTTTCTTTCGCCTGTTAAATATCTAGTGAACTCAATTTCATGCTTAATCATATTGTTTGGTATCTGAAATAATTGGAAAAGTGATACATTATTTTAATTGGATTTAATGCTACGCTAGCTGGCAATTTTTACTATCCGTTTTGTTGATGCTACAACCTCACCTGATTTAATTATTTCACAAATCATTTCGTGCCTTCCTCTGTAAGCAGTTTTCTCCCATTGTACTAGTTGATCGGACGCGCTAGTGTGGCCCATGTCACTGGCGTGCTCAGCTTCCTCTCCTGAATTTGAAACTTTCCATTTTACGTTGTAGGGCATGGGGACGTTAGTAGATGCAATAAATTTTAGGTGGCTACGTTTTGGTAGTATTCGACCGTTGACGATATCGTTTGCTATTAATCGACCTCCTTCAGACTTTGCAATGCCTAAATTTAAAGCAACAACGTACGCTTCTTGATTAGTTATTGAGTGTTCAGATGACTTTGTAGTTTCTGTGTTCCAATAGTCATGTTGAAATATATAATTCCAAGATTTTTTGGCTTTAGTATCAGTACAGTCATCCTTAAACAAAGGCTCTAATTTAGTGATAACTGAACCGAATCTTTTCTTTAGATTTTTGACTTGAGTAAGAAATTTCTGTTTTTCAGTTAGCTCTTTGGAGTTATCGGTAGGGTTGTAAACCGCACAGTAAAGATCTAACCGATTTTTTATAGATACAATAGTATTATATAGAGCGATGTCATCACGATCTCTATCGGATTGGTAGCATTCGGAAACTAGTGTCGAAATCACTAAGCCACCTGGTAAATTCCAGCCTTCCCTAGCTTTTGTAAAGGATTTAATCCAACGGACTATGCGTCTCATTTGTCCCAATTCCACTTCTGGTTTTACCACGCAAGTATCTTCGCTGGGGCTCTTATTCTTAACCGCCTTAATGAACCAGTCTGTAATGGCCTTGGGGTCTCGTTCTGCCCATTCAGTTCCGGCGTGTTCTAATGTTTCGTTTCCCCAGTAATCTTCACTTCTTCGGTAGACGGCTATGTCTACGTGATAGCCATCTGCATACCAAACGGTAACTGCATTTGTTCTTGCTTCAGGTTCTCGACTGAAGCCATTAGCTTTTTCATTTATAGCGTTGGCAACACGTTTTCTCGCATCTAATGGAGAATCTGGTAAATCATCTTTTTCAAAAATTACCGCAAGGTCTATATCATAGTCGTTGTTAGGCGCTTTGTTGGCAGTGTGCATGGATATACTGCCTTGCTCTATGGACTTTACATACACAGGTTTCTCCAATGCTTTTAGGCCTCCTTCAAGCCTATTTAGATTAGTGTCTCGTAATTCACGTAACCGTTTAATTTCATCTTTTAGTCGGACGTGCTTGTTGTAGAACTCATTAAGTTCACTATGCATGTTGTACTGTGGCACGGCCTTTTCCTTTTTCAATTGCTGATGAAATTCTGGTTGGGTTAGAGCCGTTAAATGAAATCGACCAATTATACTTCGGTGTTTCCTTGACGGAATAATTGTAAATTTTGATCTCCGAATCTATGCGCTCACTGATTATTCGTCCGAGAGCAAAACTCAGAGATACTGGCCCAGAATAGAATAAATGTATTTCTTGCCTGTTTGGGTAAGTATTCTTTATCTGTTCAAGAGTTTGTCTGAACTCTTTGCACACCTGATCAATTTGGCTTTGGCAGCAAATTAGTTGCCTTTGAGGAAGTGAGGTCTCGATATTTATCCTGGCAAGTTCATTGGGAATATTAAGCTCATCTATCTCTGAAGTATGGATGGGGTAGCTTATGCCAATAGTTAAAATGACGCTTCCATGTCCTGTGTTCTCTGTTAACTCTTTGCAGTTGTTCTTGAGGCGAATAGGAGTGGCTAATTCACCTAGCTGATCCCACCTTCCGGTGTCGTTGTTCAGCTCGTAATGCTGGATATGATACTTATTGTCTGAAAGTAAATACCCGAGATAAAAAGCTAGAGGTATGTGTGTCAGGCCGTAGTAGGCCAGTGGAGTGTCTGTGCTGGACTGAAGTATTCCGTCTATTTGATCGGGGGTTTTTTCTAGACGCCGTAATACTGAGTTGTAGTCTACCAAAATTCCTTTACTGTATGAGTCGCAGTGATCAATGGTCAGCTCTCGGTAATGCCAAAGTTTTTGTATGTAGGGCAGATCTCTCTTGATAGCTTCTAATGGGATATTTCCTAGAGAGATATGTCGAATGCCAATAACTTCTTTATTTTTGGTTCGTTTACTCTCCCATATGCTGAGGGCTACGAGGACGAGACCTATTACTATGAAGGCCCAGCCTGTAGTTGGGGAAGCATCAAATGGCTCTAAATTAGATTGAGTTGCTTTGAAATAGAGAGCATTTGCTAGTCCGTACCACCATTGAGGTGTTAACGCACCAATACCGGTAACGATAAATATGCTGGCTGTCCAAGAGCTAAGGCGACGGGATACCCATATGCGCCATAGTTCAATGATAAACTCTCGATTATTCAAGGTAGTGCTTCCTCTGCACGAAATCTTTAATATAGCCTATCCTAATCAAAATGATGATGTCAACAGATTAAATTGACTTTCATGCTCGGCTTTTGTTAGAGTTATCGAAAATCGGCACCCCTTAAATTAGGTTGTTTCTAGTGGATGACATAAACCAGTCCCAAAAAGAGCGTTTGTCACATATCGACTTCAGGCTCTATTTTCTAGGCTCTATAGGTCGGAATGATTTAGTTCAGCGCTTTGGGATTAAAGAAGCCGCTGCGACTAGGGATATTTCTTTATACCGAGAGTTGGCCTCAGCGAATCTGAGTTATGACACTAAGGCTAAGATCTATGTCGTGGCTGATGGCTTTGCCCCTTTATTTAGTTACCGCCCAGATAGGGCTTTGTCAGCCCTGTCTTTGGGGTTTGGTGATGATATCGTGGCGGATCACAAGCCCTTTGTTAGTTGTGAAACGCCATCTCAATTAAATAAACCAGATATTAATGTACTGGCAAAATTAACCCGAGCTATCTACAACAAGTGCCCGATAACCATTGAATATCGTTCATTAAGTAGCGGATTAACCAAAAGGGATATTGTTCCGTTTTCATTAGTAGACAATGGTCTGCGCTGGCATGTAAGAGCGTATGATCGTCGTAGGGGTCGCTTTACTGATTTTGTAATAACCAGAATTACAAACCCTGCTTTGCTATCCGAAAGTGTTGTTGAAGAGCATGAACAAAAAATGGCTGATAACCAGTGGAATAGGATAGTTGAGCTAGAGGTTGTTGCTCACCCCACGTTAGATCATAAAGAGACTATCGAAGCTGATTACGGAATGATTGATCAAGTTCTGGAAATCAACGTGAGAGCTGCTGTAGCTGGTTACTTGCTACGCCGCTGGAACGTCGATTGCTCTGCTGGGGCTACTTTAAATGGGGCTGAATACCATTTGTGGCTTAGAAATAGGCAAGCGCTCTATGGTGTGAATAATTTAGTCGTGGCTCCTGGTTTTGAGCAAGACCCTTTATAAAACAACGGAAGTTATTTGATGTCATTAGCAAACCCCCAACAGCTGGAAGCTATCAATCATACTCAAGGTCCATTATTGATTATCGCAGGCCCTGGTTCTGGTAAGACCTTCACTCTTGTAGAGAGAATTATTAACTTAATTCAAAATCACAAGGTTGAGCCTGAAGCTCTGTTTGTTGTTACTTTTACCGATAAAGCAGCTCAAGAATTGACTACTAGGATATCCAATCGGCTGCTACAGCTTGGTATTGATTTCAATATCAATGAAATGTATCTAGGCACCTTCCACTCTATTTGCTTAAGGTTCATTGAAGATTACAGGGAATATACAAGACTAAAACGCAGTTTTGTTTTAATGGATCAGTTTGATCAGCAATACTTCCTTTATCAGAATTTAAACGATTTTCGTAAAATAGAAAATGTGGATCAGATATTAGGTAATAACAAGACTCCAATTTGGGCTAAGTCAGAGAGCTTGCTTCAATGGATAAATAAAGTAACGGAAGAAGCTATAGACCATCAGCGTTTAATTAATTCTAACGATACTGCCTTAATAGCCCTTGGTGAATGTTATGACTTATACCTGCAAAAACTAGAAGAAAACAACGCCTTAGATTTCTCTACTATTCAGCTTGAAGCACTAAACTTATTACGCAACCACTCTGTGGTGCGTGAGTCATTACAAAAACGTATACAGTATTTAATGGTCGATGAGTATCAAGATACAAATACTATTCAAGAGTTGATATTGAATCTTCTCATGGGAGACAAACAAAATCTCTGTGTAGTGGGTGATGATGATCAAGCATTATATCGTTTTCGTGGAGCCACTATTCGAAATATATTGCAGTTCCCTCAGAATTTTACAAATGGTAAGTGTAAGCAAATAAGTCTTGTAACCAATTACCGCTCTCATCCCGATATCATTCATTTTTATAATAAGTGGATGGGTGACAAGGTATGGGAAATCAACAATCAACGCTATCGTTATGATAAACAAATTGAACCAAGAAATGACAAATTTGAGGTTGGCCCTACAGTAGTTAAAGCAATTTCCGAAGTTGGTGATGAGTGGGTTGATGAAGTTTATGCATTGCTAGCTAACCTAAAAGAAAATGGAAAGCTCTCTGATTGGAATCAGGTAGCTTTCCTGTTTAAGTCTGTAAAGAACGATAAAGTTAAAGAATTAGCCCAAGGACTCGAGGAACGAGGTATTCCTGTTTACTCCCCAAGGGCTAACTTATTTTTTGAGCGTGAAGAGATTCGATTAATGATCGGAGCCTTGATGCTAGTGTTTCCCCAGTTCAGGTCAATACGTGCACCTAAAGAAGGCGTTGAGTTAACTATATGGCAGTACTATGACCAGGATTGCCTAAAGCTATTTATGGAGGAAGTAGCTAAACCTGAGAACAAGGACCTTTTGGAATGGTGTAGGCTCAATGCTAAGCGTCATATGGGGCTGAGTAAGAATGCTGACTATGCCTTCAGTGGCCTGTTCTATCAGCTTCTGCAATTCCCCTTATTTGCTGAATACCTAGATACTGAAATTGGTAATGCAAGAGCACAGCGTAACTTAGCGACTATGTCTCAGTTACTGGCTAAGTTCGAATACTTGCACCGTATCAGTGTACTAAACCCAAAATACTTAGAAAGCAACTTACGTGGTTTGTTTAATCAGTTTTTCAAGTTCCTCAAAGACGGTGGCATTGATGAGTATGAGGATACCTCTGAATATGCTCCATCAGGGCATGTGTCATTTCTAACTATTCACCAGTCCAAGGGGCTGGAGTTTCCTATAGTACTGGTTGGCTCGTTAGGCTCATCACCCCGTAAGCAATATAAAGAATTAGATGAAGTTTTAGAACAGGGTTACTTAAACCGAGATACGTTTGAACCGCTAGAGTCTACTAAATTCTTCGATTTTTGGCGTTTGTATTATACCGCATTCTCTAGGGCTCAAAACCTATTGGTTCTAACAGATCAAGAGCGTCAAGGCAGTGGTCGAACCCCATCAAAACATTTCATGCAGTATGTTGATGAGTTGCCATCATGGCGTGACTGTAAAGGTGAAGTGAATCAGTTATCCTTTGAAACAGTTAAAGATGTAAATATTAAGAAGGAATATGCTTTTACTTCTCATATTACGTTATTTGAAACGTGCGCTGAACAATATCGCTTCTTTAAAGATTTAGAGTTCCAGCCGATAAAAGCCAGTCCTATGCTCTTCGGTACATTGGTTCATGAAACCTTAGAAGATATTCATAAGGCAGCGTTACGTAATGAAGAGCACTTGATTACTAGAGAAAATATCGAAATCTGGTTTCATGACAACTACCGGAATCTGGCAAATAGGGAGCGTATGTACCTTGGTGACTCAACTCTTGGTGCTGCGCTAAAGCACGTAATGCGCTATGTGGATCGTAGGCAGGATAACTGGTCAAACATTAAAGAGTGCGAAGTTGATATCTCTCTGGTCAAAGGCCAATACATCCTCAAAGGCAGTGTAGATCTGATTGTCGGTGAAGATAACACGGTAGAAGTCATTGACTTTAAATCAGAGAAAAAACCAGATATGGAAAAAGATGCTGAGCGCATTAAACACCATAAGCGTCAGCTAGAGGTCTATGCCCATTTGATCGAAGAGCGCACCGGCCACAAAGTTAGCAAAATGCATTTGTACTTTACCGGTGTTGAAAGCGGTGTGCCGACTATCACTTTTGATAAAGATGGCGCAGCCATAGATAGTACCGTCAAAGTCTTTGACGATATTGTAAGTAGAATTGAAAACAACAACTTTGAAATGGCAGAACGACCAGCTAAGACCTGTGTCGACTGCGATATGAAAGCTTATTGCGATAGAAAGAACTGGAAATTTAAGGTAACAGCATAATGTCAATACAGAACGATTTGAGCCTGGAAGAGACAGGTGGTGTGGATAGCGTTGAAAAGTATAAATTTGAGCCGATTAAAGGTTATCCGATGCTTAATTGGCATGGGAAAAGGCCATTCACTTCTACGCAATACTTCCCCGCTCAAAAGAAAGAGGTCTATGGTGGTGAGGTCAATGGATGGATAAATAAAATATTCTGGGGTGATAACCTACAGGTTATGAGTCATTTACTTAAAGAATATAGAGGTAAAATTGACCTTGTTTATATAGATCCTCCATTCGATTCGAATGCTGATTACAAAAAAATTGTTAAGTTAAAAGGGAAGCAGGCGGAAGGCGATCAGGGAATATTTGAAGACAAGCAATATACAGATATTTGGAGTAATGACGAATATCTTCAATTCATCTATGAAAGGCTACTATTAATACGTGAACTTATGTCAGATAAAGGAAGTATTTTTTTACATTGTGATGATGCGAAAAATTTTCTAATCAGAGGGATGTTAGAAGAGATTTTTGGTAGCAATAATTTTAGAAATGAAATTGTCTGGAAGAGATCCACTTCACAGGGGTATCAAACGAAGCAGTGTGGTGTTCTACATGACACTATCTACTGGTATTCTAAATCTGATAATTATACATTTAATATGCAATATCATGCACACGAAAAAGCTTACCTTAAAAGAGCAAGAAAAGATGAAAATGGTAGGCTTTATATTCCTATTCCTTCTGGAAGTCCAAGCCCAAGGCCTAATTTATATTATGAATACAAAGGCTATTTACCTCACGAAAATGGGTATAAGTGGACTAAAGAAAAAATTGAGAAGCTAGATGCCGAAGGGAAGTTAGTCTTCCCAAAAGAGAAAACAGGAAGGATTCAGTTGAAGCAGTATCTTGACGAAGTAGAAGGAGTTAAGTTGCAAGATATTTGGATGGATATACCAGCAGTGAATCCAGTTGCTAAAGAACGAAATGGATATCCAACACAGAAGCCAGAAGCGTTGTTGGAACGAATAGTGAAAATGGGGAGCAATGAAGGTGATATTGTATTTGATTGCTTTATGGGGTCAGGCACAACGCAAGCGGTAGCGCATAGGCTAAAGCGAAGGTATCTAGGTACAGATATAAATCTCGGCGCAATTCAAGTTGCAACCAAAAGATTAGCCTCTTTAGTTACTGAAAATAAAATTGATGTCGAAAGCATAGGTTTTGAAGTTTACAATGTAAATAACTATGACGTGTTTAGAAATCCTTTAGAAGCAGTTTCACTATTAATTGAAGCGTTAGAGATAGAGCCAATTAGTGGCACTATCTATGATGGAGAAAAAGACGGTTATATGGTTAAGGTTATGCCTGTAAATAGGATTGCTACGCGAGAAGATCTAAACGAATTGGTGGCCAATTTTCCTTATAAAGTTTTTGAGCAAAGGAAAGAGGAGAATCCAAACAAAGCCGTGGAATCAGTCATGCTCGTATGCATGGGTCATGAGTCAGATCTTAAAGCCCACCTTGAACAAGAAAGCGGCTACAAACTTAATGTTCAAGTTGTGGATATATTGAGAGAAAAATCAAATATTGAATTTAAAAGAGATTCAGAAGCTGAATTTCTATTAGAAGATAATACGTTTGAAGTAATTGAATTTTTCCCTATGAACTTAATGCAAAAGCTTAGTATTCAGAAAAGCTCTGTAAATGAGTGGAGGGAGCTTGTTGAATCAATTGTAATTGACTGGAATTACGATGGGGCTGCAATGGAGCCAGTAGTAATAGATATACCAGAAAAAAATGAGTTTGTTTCTGGTGTATATAATATCCCGAATGATGCTGGGACGATAAAGATTAAAATTACGGACTTGCTGTCTGAGTCCTATGAAAAGGTGATTAATCATGGCTGATACACCAAATGATAATTTCGATCTCAATAATGCGTTTTATTTGCATTTGATGATGTTCTATCAGAAAAATAAAAAACTGATCCGGAGCCATTATAAAAAACTAAGTAAAGCTTTTCTTGATTATAACGATCCGAAAAGTCCTGGTAGCTTTCTCCGTGAACCACAGTTTGAAGCACTAGAGATATACATTTTCCTTAAAGAATTTTTAGATAATGCTCCAGTCTACAAACTTTTTGATCAATGGTATTCAAATGAAGGAGCTTTCAAGGGTAGAAACTTTGATAGTAATGACCGTCAAGGTGATATGTTGTGGACGCTATCTGAAAAACAATATAAGGGGATTTTTCAGCAAATGAAGGCGGCTAATAATGGTCGTATATACCCCAATTATATTTTCGCTTTGACAATGGGGACTGGCAAAACAATCTTAATGGCAACTTGTATTTTTTATGAGTTTTTACTGTCTAATAAATTTCCAAAAGATAAGCGGTTTATTCATAATGCTTTGGTATTTGCCCCTGATAAAACGGTGTTGCAGTCACTGCGGGAGTTGGAATCATTTGATCATAGTAAAGTAATCCCTCCTGAGTATTTAAACGCTATTACTATTAAATTCCACTATCTAGAAAATACAGGTGTTTCTTTAAATACTTTAGATGGGTCGAGATTCAATATCGTTGTATCTAACTCGCAGAAAATTATCCTAAGGCGTAAGAATGCCGACCAGACAGCAACTGATAAACTCTTTTCCGCCAGTAAAGAAATTTATAAAAAAGACGATCTTGGTGCCGATATGGCAGCACTGCTTAACCTAGGTGAGGGCGGCATTAGCGAAGAGCCCCAAGAAGAAGGAGAGTTGGTTACAAACCAGAGATTTGAAAAATTACGTCGCTTAGAAAATTTGGGTATCTTTGTTGATGAGGCTCACCATGCTTTTGGTACAAAGCTCGCTAAAGATATGGGTATAAAAGCGGATGCGGCTCAAAACAGTTTGCGGAAAACCATAGATGAGCTAGCACTGAGCCTAAAGAAGCGTGGCTCCCAGCTTGTTGCTTGTCACAACTACACGGGTACGCCTTATGTGGGTAAAGATGTTTTACCTGAAGTGGTTTATGCCTATGGACTTAAAGAAGCGATTGATAAAAACTATCTAAAGAAAATTGTGCTTAACGGCTATAGCAATACCAAAGAGCCTGAATTTTTGGATCTAGCCATTAGTGATTTCCTTGCGCAAACTGAAGGCAAGCGCCCTGAAGGGATGCTTCCTAAGATGGCGATCTTCGGAACTACTGTACAGGAAGTACAAGAAGAGATTCGTCCAGCAGTTGAAGCCATATTAGCCAAGCACGGAATTCCAGCAGATAGGATTTTGGTGAATGTTGGTGATAGCAAAGTCACTACTGATAGTGATATCAGAGAGTTTAATAGGCTTGATAGCGAGGGCTCTGAGAAACAGTTTATTCTTTTGGTAAATAAGGGGCGCGAAGGTTGGAACTGTCGCTCGCTATTCTCTGTTGCGCTTCATCGTAGCCCTAAATCCAAAGTCTTTGTATTGCAAGCAACCATGCGTTGCTTGCGATCTATTGGTGATGTTCAAGAGACAGGACACGTATATCTAACTAACGATAATATGGCGTTATTAGATAAAGAGCTTCAAGCTAATTTTAGGATTAGTACCGATGAGTTGAAAAAATTTGGTAAGGATAAGATAGCCGTTCAAATACGGCCAATACAACCGATAGAAAGAATAAAACTAAAGCGTATTAAACGTAGCTTTAAGATGAAGGATAAGGCACTTAAGGAAGGTGAGAAACTAGGTCTTGTTAGCATTGACCTCACTGGCTACCGCATCATGCATCAACGCATGGAAGGCCTTAGTCATGATGAATTTACCAATCGTCCAAAGAAGGTTAGTGAGATCTCCAATATTAAAGAGCCTATGGTCTTTACGGAATACAACTTAACCGCTGAAATTTCCCGTTACCTCAATAAGCCTTGCTTGCAGATTAATAAAATTATTAAGTCTACCCAAGAAGGTTTTGACGGTATTCTTCAGCTAGTAAATCAATTTAATGAAGTGCTATACGACCATGTAATTCCTCGTCTATTTGGGCTTCTATATGATATTGAGTCTGAACAAGAGGAGGAAGAGTATGAGGTCGCTTTGGTTAAAGAGCCAAAACTATTTCCTGGCTATTATGAAATGCATGCTTCTAAAGAAATGATAGTGGGTATTAAAGAACCTAGGATTCAAGAGTATAAAGATAAGACATTTCATCTAGATAATTACTGCTTTGATTCCATCCCTGAAAGAGATTTCTTTTGGCATGTATTGCATGCCACCAAGAGTGATTCAGGGAGTAAAGTGGAAAGCATCTGGTTTACAGGAATGTTAACTCACGGACAATCTGATTTTTACATTCAATATGTAGACCCTGATACGCATCGTGTGCGTAGTTACTACCCAGACTTCCTTATTAAAAAAGATGATGGTTCTTATGTGATGGTGGAAATTAAGGGTGAGAACATGATTGATCACCCGACAGTAAAAGCTAAGCAAGAGTACGCAGAGATGATCGCTAAGGCTAGTGATGTTGGAATGTCCTATGAAATCATTCCAGGTAAGCAAGCGCATGCTGGTAACTTTGATCGCGGTTTTTTAAACTAGTGTGAATGGATAAATTTGGAGGTGCAGCATTAGCCTCCTATTTTTCATGTGGTGATTCCTTAAAATCTGAAACATTTAAAATAGGTCATTAGCGTTGTGACTTAATAGATCGATATTCCTTTGTGATTGTAAGTGTTTTCTAAGTAAGTCCATTCCTCTGTTTGGTACAACGCAATAGATAGTTAAAGTTACGGGTATTTTACAAGCAGGAGGGGGCAGGATATAAGGTGTCGAATTATGAAGTATGAAGATATTGTGCCTGAATATATAGAATCATTTAAAACTATGGATGCTACAGCTTTTGAATTCCTGGCTTGCGATATTGTTTTGAATAGATTTAAAAATAACGAAAAAATTGACCAATGGTATACCTATCCAAAAGGCCCTGATGGCGGCGTTGATGGCTATATAAAAACAAATATTGGGGTAAATATTGTTCAAGCTGCTCGTTATAGTGATAGATCTAATGTTATCAAAAAAGCTCGTGATGAGGTTGCGAAGCTTCAGGGCAAGAAACCTCATGATATAGATAAAACGGATTGGGAATACCACTTTTGTGTTTCAGTAGAACTTACACCTGATAATAGGAAGAAATTGGAGAGGATTTTTCAAGAAATGCTCGATAATACTGTCCTTAGGTGTAAAAGAATTCATATTTATGATGCTGCTACAATAGCTAATAATATAGTTGAGTCAGAAATATTAAAGCTAAAATGGGGGAGATTATCTAAATCTGTAGCTGAAGAAAATATGCGGTTAACTTCAATTAGGAAAGATATAGAGTATAGCAATGCTGAGCTTCATGAGAGTGAGGAGTATTATGAGTTAATTATGGGGTTGCATCGCAATAGCCGTATTAGGATTGATTTTGTTGGTTATTTACTTCCTGCTCCGAAAGATTACTGTGTAAATATTCGGTCTCCCGGTAATCTATTCGAGATGATTAGTCCTTTAAGTGACAAAGTTGTAAAGTCATACATATTGGCGAAAGAGTTCGCGGGTTATGGTATTAAATCAGAAAAGAAAGGACATGAGAGCTATTCTTTGATTCCAAGTATTATATATTTGAATGCTAAAGAAGACTCTGTAATGAAGACGTTATCAATTCTTATTATGATGATAAAGAGTATGGATAATTCAGATTTGATTTGTCCAAATTATAGTTTGTCGGGGACTAATCTGGTCGATCATGAGCCGAGTAAGCGAAGGTATCCTAGCCTTCAATTTTCTATAATTATCGACTTTGAAAGTGTAGGTTCAATTTCTAAAGATGTTTTTAAGCTTCTTGAGAAAGCCATGGGAATTAAAAATTTATTGCTTATCACTCGGTTTCCATATGTTGGTGTTGCGAACCACTATTTTAGGAGCGCACATAATCTATCTTCGTATTTGAAATTGTATGTTGGACCATTCAATAAACTAGATTTAGCTGATGTTAATGGTTACTTAGATACTTATAAACTCCTTACCCTTAATGAATCTGATCTCTCGAATGAGTTGTTTGATAATCTTTACCAAAAAAGAATTAAAAGGTCATATTCAAATTATATTGATGGAATAACTGAGGGTGATTTGAAAAGACTTTTTTTGTATGCGTCATCTGGCTGGGTGCCCGTTCCTAAAGATATGGATGTGTCTTATCTTGGACAAGTTATTGATAGAAATGTAATAAACGGTGAATTAAAGGTTAGATTAAAACAGAGTGTTTCAAGTGATATTCAAAGAAGCTGGGATCAGGGTGGATATTTTTATGCACTATTTAATGAATACATATTTCGTGACTTTGGTGGCCCTGACCTTAGTATCTGTGATTTACTAATTAACAAAATATCTAATAGAACAGGGTGTGCAGTTAAAATCGGAATTCGGAAGATTGTTAAAAGATTTTTGAAGGCGAATCTCGGGGCTTCTGAGGAAGGTCTTACGGGCTTGGATCGCATGGTTAAGTTTTGTGAACTTGAATTAGATGCTAAAGAATACCTTGGTAGATAATGTGTTGTTTTGTCTTTATTATTTTGTTGGTATGAATTTATTATGTATGAGTTGATTGAGAATTCTAGAAGTGGTGTGTATGGAATATGCGGGAATGATATCGTTAACTTTTCTTTGTCTTGTTTTGTTAAAATTGGTCAAGCAAAATCAGTGGAGTCTAGACGGGCTGATTATGAGCGAATAGCCAATGGTGGGAGTGGCAGTAAATACCCTGATGGGCTTGTAGTGTGGTTGAGAAATAACCCAGACTTTAAGTTTGTATTACTCTCTACTGATGTTCGTGATGAGGTTGGGTTGATTAGGGGAGCTAGAGATGGAAATGGTGTGATATATAATCCTATAGATCGATAAATTAATTGTTTACACCTTTTTATTGTTGTTGATCTTTATTGTGATGTTGATTCAAAACATTTATAGAAGCATATTTGTTTCTAATGTATATATATATATATATATATATATATATATATATATAGTACTTACCCCGACTCCTGGTGTATCTATATGTTACCTATTTAAAGGCGGGTACCCTCAGGAACTTACTGGGTGGATGCTTTGAAAGCATATAGACACTTAACCCATTAAGGAGTCTATACCATGACAAACTCTACAGCCCAAACCTATTCCCCTATTAGCAATTCTTTTTTAGTTAAAGCTGGCAATGACAAATATCTTTTATCAGAGCCTGTATCAAAAGATGAGATGTATTCTTTAATGTTGTGTCTTCTGGAAGAGCAATTCTTTCGCTCTGATGAATTAACCTCTCCTGAAAAAACAAGACAGTTCTTAAACCTAAAGCTGGCAAAACTTCAACATGAAGTTTTCAGTGTTGTTTATCTCGATACTCAACATCAAGTAATAGGCTACGAAGAGCTTTTCAGGGGGACTATAGATGGTGCTGCTGTATATCCTCGAGAAGTAGTTAAACGCTGTCTGCATCATAATGCCGCTGCTGTTATTTTTTCTCATGCCCATCCATCTGGTATTCCAGAGCCTTCCAAATCTGACATTGTTATTACTAAGCGCCTAATCGAAGCTCTAAAACTAGTTGATATTCGAGTTCTCGATCATATTGTTATTGGCGGAGCCAATAGCGTAAGTATGGCCGAGAGAGGGATGCTTTAAATATATACCCTGCCTACGCATCCTTGTGTGTCTCCTGTCAGCATGATCCTTCTTCGCTGAAACTTTTTAAATACTAACTCCGTGTGTGGTTCATCCCCTTTAAAGCCTTGTAATCAGGTCGGGATAATTGTGCCTAAAATTTGAGGAATGAAAATGAATCCTAAATTAAATATGTATCAAATTATTTCATATTCAAGCATCGATGCTGAATATCTATTTGTATTAGCTGAATCAGTTGATGAGGCTTCACGCATAGCGGAAGCCGAAGGGTATAGCTCATTTATCATTGAGGGCTATGAAGACAATGGGTCTGTTCATTCAGAGCTATTAGAATCCACATCCCCGCCTTTGTAGACTACCGATGATGAACGAAACAAAAAAGACGTTTCATTCACCCTCGGCAGCCATGATTAAAATCAACTCTATACCTTTCTGATTTACCCCTTCCAATAATTAATGATGATGAAAGACACAGCTTAACTGCTGAGGCTTTGCTGTGCCTGTCATTTGGAGAAATACCATGAATACCAATTTACATAGTGATGTTACCCAACAAATTATTAAAGCCATGAAATCGTCTAAAGGTTTTGTGATGCCTTGGCATACGCAGTCGGCTATGCCAGTTAATGCGACTACTGATAATTATTACTCAGGTATTAATGCGCTTAGTTTGTGGGCTATATCTCAAGAGCACCATTACAGCTCTTCAACATGGGCCACTTATAAGCAGTGGCAATCTATTGGTGCTCAAGTATCCAAAGGTGAGAAGGGTTCTAAGATTGTTATCTATAAGCCCTTGCCTGAATCCAGTGATGTCGATGAAAATAAGCCGAGAGTGTTGTTACGTTCCGCCACGGTATTTAATGCTTCTCAAATAACTGGTTGGCAGTCACCAGCACCTCTATTAGATAAAACGGTATCACTGGAAGCTGTAGAGCAGTTTGTGGCTAATAGTGCAGTGAAGGTTGAACACGGTGGTGGCAAGGCTTGCTATATAAGCAAGCTGGATAAAATAATGATGCCTGAAAGGACTTTGTTTAATGGCTCTGCAACTTCTACCGAAACAGAAGCTTACTACTCAACTCTGCTTCATGAACTTACTCACTGGACGGGCATTAAGTCTCGTTGTGATCGGGATATATCTGGTCGCTTTGGCTCTAAACATTACGCTATGGAAGAGTTGGTGGCAGAGCTTGGGGCTGCCTTTCTTTGTTCTGAGCTAGGTGTCACTAATAGCCCTAGGCAGGATCATGCCGACTATATCTCTAGTTGGGTAGCCGTATTGCAGGGTGATCCTAAAGCTATCTTCTGGGCCTCTGCTAGGGCCTCAGAAGCTGTGGTTTATTTGAAATCACTTCAACTGAAGTAACCTTGTTTCTTAATCCTAAGAAAATCCTGCTGCACTCGCAGCATTCACTTGAAACCTATATAAAGGAAAACCCATGAAAGCTTATAGCTTTGTTCAGTACGCTTGCTTATTTATTAGACAAATGAAGGTAAGAGAGTGGCTTGCCGCATTGAAATTAATAATCGTGTTGTTTGTCATCATTAAATTAATGACTTGGGTAGCCGAAGAGCTATTAGTCTTGGCGCTGGTCTTTGTTCTGTATCAAATCGTTAAGGTAATTTATGCTTTGGCAATATCAGTGTTAAAATATAGCGCTACTGATATGAATGGAATATCTCAGCAGCATTAAAATTAAGGTATGGGGCGGTTACATTTCTGCTGGAAGGTCAGTAGCTGTCTTTCACCAATAGTATCGGAGCAAGCAATGAGTGATAATCAAGTCGTACCTTTCAATGAAATTGAAACTAATGGAATAAATTTAGATGCCGCTGTAGAGCAAGGCCAAAAAATGACAGCCATGCTCAAGTCAATGGGGGTAAAAGAAGCCACATTTGATAGTGGCGCTCACTTTAGTCACGATAATACAAGTCAAACTAGTACTCTGGCTGCCGATGGTATTGTAATGGAACAAAGAGAGCACACCACAACGGTTACTTTTCGCAATGCCGAAAGTACGCCAGAGCAGGCCCTTGAGGAAGTAAAGAATAACGGAACTACGCAAAAAACACTTGGAGCATTTTCAGGTACGTACCAGCAGAAAATATCTAAGATTCTCGCAGACGACGAGGACAAGTAAGTATTATGAATTACTATCTGGTAGCTATTTGAGATATAGGGGTATAATGAGGGGTATCTAAATTTACCCTTCTATATAATTCCTTTAATATCAATGGGTTAAGCCTTGTATGGGCGGCATGATGTAATTCAGTCAAACAGCATAGGTTAACGACCATTCGTTAGCCTAACCCTGCTAAAAAAGCGGGAGGAGTGGGACACATGTAGCAATACTGCTTACTGTGTTTCGCCCCTCCCGTTTTGCATTTAGGGC